>JAABUS010001928.1_pt1 | contig 41969 bp, 51 predicted proteins | sample 5560161 | NCBI WGS metagenome assembly JAABUS01 (sample SAMN10711885, study PRJNA513376) | rock metagenome | isolation source: Antarctica rocks | place: Antarctica: Victoria Land, Trio Nunatak nord | collected 2016-01-04
GTGTGGATTGGGGTTGTTAGGATGTGGGTTCTTTGGGGGGGGGGAATAGGATGGGGGAAGGGTTAGTGGGGTAGGATGGGGAAAGGTAGGGGGGGTGGTACCGATGTTGTCGGGGTGAGCATTGATGAAGCTGGCGGCTGCGGCGTAGCCTGCGTTGTATGCCTTGGTGGAGGAGGCGGCGGTGTGGTAGGAGGCGCCGAGCTGGACGTTGGAGGAGTGGAGGTAGGTTGAGATCCTTGGGGGTGGGTCAATCTCTGGGGGGTTTGACAACGGGACTATGAGAACGAGATATAGGGATGGATTACATATCAACGGGAGAGAAAGAGGAAACGCTGTGGATTGGAAAAGTTAAGAACGAGAGGGCCTACGCATCGATGACCGGTCCGAGGACTTGACTTCCTCCAGCATTGTCGAAGAAGACTTGGTCGGCGGCTAGTGCTGGGAAGTGGTCTCGAGCGGTCTTGATGTCGAATGTGTTCGTGCCGTGGATGGTAGCCATTATGAAAGCTGGATCTATGGGTTTCGAAGGAGTCTCTATACCGTTACTTGGCCTGGGTTTGAGTACCTGTTGCTTTCACTTGATCAGGTCCATTTTGGCGCAGGATGTTCGAATCGATGGCAGGCTTCGCTTCAAATTGGGCTAGTATCCTGAGTGGCCCCGCGTGCCCAAAGAGGCAGGTAGAATGTGAGATGGACGTCACTACTGGCGGCAGGACGCTCTATTCCGCTCTTGCAGAACCCTAGAGAGAACCCTGGTCCTGGTGGCCTGGAATTCGGTGCAAGACGGGAGAAGATGGTTCGGGGACTGATAGGGGTGGGAAGAATGCTGGACCAGATCACGGAGGCTTCGGCGTTGACAGCTACCAGGGATCTTCCACCCCTATGGTGTACAGCAGGCGATGATTGGATTATTTTGGATCAACCGTCTATCTAAAAGCTAGCAGCTAAGCTCAGTACATGGTTTGAGGTTCCGAATTGGGGTGAACTTCGAGACAGAGCCTGTCAGCGTCGTCACCCCTGCCGCACTCTTGATCGTTGTCGAAGCGCCCGCGCTACCATTCGATCCGACCACTCCCACACTCGGAGCAGAGCCCGCCAACGACGCCGAAGGTATCAGTGCTTGCGCCGCAGCCAAGAGGTTGGTCATATTGCCCCTCACAATCTCCGTGAAGTTCGGCCCACTGATCTTGAGCGACGTGTTGTTCAAGACTTCGGTGACATCCCCAGCATGAAACACCGTCGAGTTGTCACCAAGTCTCCGGGCTGGGGGCCGCCAGAAATCGGTGGTTGCGGGACATTGCCTGACGTCGCCTTGGTGGCTGGTGACCACGCCCCAGGGGCAGGTCTGGTCTGCGGCGCCGTTGAAAGGCGGCTGGAGATAGACTGAGAGCTGGAAGGGGAATAATGCGGTTGTGGCTGTGGCGGTGTCAGCACGGGTGGTTTGGCTTTTGGCTTGCAGGGCGGTGCCTACCGGTCTGCCTTCTCCTCCGTCCAGAAGCGATGCCCCGACTGGTAGCTGTGCCGCCGATTTTGCCTGCCATGGGGCCGCTGATGCATTGGACGAGGAGGACTTCTGCTACGCTGCGGAGTATGTCCCATGTTGTGCTATGTCTCTGCGTGGCACTGATGCCGATTGCACAATTTCCTGAAATTCAATCAGCACGAGCTCATTGATGGTTTTAAGTGAAAGTATGTTCTGAGAGTTGAAGGAGGTAGCAAGCGAGCAGCTTGCGTACCTGACTGTTTGATGATCGGTTTCGTAGGATCTAAGACGATCTCTCCGTCACGAAGAAACTCATAAAGTACAGCTTCGCAATTGGCAGAGCTCGGGCTACCCAGCGTAGCTTCGCACTGATACCTGACGTTCGTAGGTACCGGCGTTGGGGAATTCAGAGTAAATTCCCACCATCGTGGGTGATCGTATCCATGTAGCCACTTGCTAGGGCCACCACTGATAGCGCCCAGCACTTGCGCAAGGTTGTTTTTTGTAGCCACGTCCTTGGCTTTTTGGAATTTTTCTTTCAACCTGCGATTAAGATGTCAGTATTGAAGCTCAACGGAGCGTGGATGTCAATATTAACACACATGTCCCGTAAACTTATCCCGATTGTAAAGTCAGTCGCGGCTTTGCGAGGTCTACTCCGCGGACCTGACACGGTAACAATCATGTAGAGCGGTACATCTGCACGTGATTTCAGCACACTGCGTACTGTAGCAACTTATGATTTTGGCTCCATTCTATTCAAGAGCGCCAAGCCAAAGAGCAGAGGAATCGAGAGATTGTTGATGGCAGACCAATCTAGAGACTGAGAACGACGGAAAAGCTTACCATAACCACTGCTAGAGGTATCTGGAGGTATTGCTATCACAGTTGTATCTAGTGTTTCGTCCGGCTGTTCCACCTGCGCAGGCACGGCATTATTGGCTTCATTTGGCTCGAACAATGTGGGATCGATCACGGCATCGAATGTTCGCCGTAGCCCGAAGGTCTCGAATCCACCCCAATGAGATCTGTCGACACAGCCATCTATTATGTTTTGTACAATAATCCTGATTTTCTTCCACGGCACTAAAACGAAGACGTTGTCCTTTGAATGCCCGTCAAGGTCGATGGTGATGGCACACGATGGGTGGATTTCGGAATCGACATAACGTTTCGGAACAGTGACGAAGTTGTTGCCCGAAGCGCTGGTGCGGGTTGTGAATATGCTCGGTATAGAGCCACTGGGCAGGCCCTGGAGAGCTACTTGGCATGGTGACGTGCTGAGTGCACCGTAGATCGCGCTGCAGCTGGAGACATCGGGCCCTACAAAGTCAGCGCTTCCGTGTTGAATGAGTGTGGGAAAGACAGCACGAGCGGTTTCACCGACTTTGAAAGAGGAAGTTGCCAAAGCCTGACAAAACCATTATTATTGAAAGGTCTAAGTACTACCTCCAAGTATATTTGAAGGAAATCCGGTATAGTAATTAGCACTAGACATGCTAGGAGCAACTCTTAAGGAACTTAGGCTTCTAACTGTCTTTTGAGAGCCATTTTTCTCCCAAGAGCAGTCGCAGTTTCTTTATCGTTCTGCATACCTGGTCCGGGTGGTTTCAGGAACGTTGAAATCCCACGTGTAAGCGCGTTCCTGATCCAACCCAACATAAGATCTGACAGATGCTATGGCGCTCGAATGGTGAGACAGCCCTGGCTACTAAGCACCGCTGCATTACTTTGGTGGATCGCCCTGAGATGAAGCCGCAGGGAAGTGCTCGTGGCTGCTGTCGGATGGCGCCTGTAGGAATCTTGAGGCGCCGAATTCTCCACCCTCCCGAAACCCGGCCGTTCAAACATAGCAATGCTACCACAAGCCGTTGCCAGTATGGAGTTTTATTTGGACTTTTACATAATGTGAAATCAAAGGGATACCAATGTTCCTGCAAAGGGAATACTAGTCTTCAGAGATTAGTCCGGCACCTTCTCTTTGGAGCGCAGAAAGGGCCACAGGAGAGAAACCATCGTTAGACAAGGAGACAAGTGTACGCGAGCCAATGTAAGAATGCAAAGCAGAGGATAGTTGCAATGAAGTAGCCAATTCTATCGCTGCTACACAAAATTGCTGTACGGCCTTGACGCGGTCTGGCTAACATCCTATTACCCTCTAAGGCTATACCTTGGTGTAAATTTTGACGCAGAGATGAGCGGATCCTCCGGATAAAATCATGAGAAATTTCTAGAGGACGAAGGATGAATTGTGTAGTAAGGTAAGATGCTTTATAAAACCATCGAGTAAAATAGATACTCACGCCAAGCCGGAATTAGGGTAATTCCGCGTCCAACTCTGAACCGAGGTTCCTCAGCCCAGAAAGGGTAAAGTAGGATGTGCGTCTCAACAACGAGCACAAAAGATTGATCACGGTTTGTCCATTACACTATACTCTCTTTTGAGTACGTACGTTTCTCTAGAACAATGGCTTCGTCTGATAAACGCAAGAGCGTTCTGATCACCGGGTAATTTTTCTTCCAATGCCGTCTTCCCACAACTTCTTTTCACTAACCTTCCCAAAGCTGCTCCCCCGGCGGCATTGGCCATGCGCTCGCTCTGGAATTCAAGTCTTACAACCTTCGCGTCTTTGCTACCGCGCGCAAAGCCTCAAGTATCGCCGATCTTGCCGAACGAGGTATCGAAACGTTGAGCCTGGAGGTTGACCAGCCAGACCAAGTAGAACGATGTCGCGATGAGGTAGCGAGCTTGACGGGTGGAAAGCTCGACTACCTCGTCAACAATGCTGGCCGAAGTTCGTTCTCTGCACTCTCTTCCCACACCTCCTAGCTCGGATCCTCATGGGAAGCATTAGAAAAGGAAGTAGAAGCGCTTCATACTAATAGCAACCCAGACTACACTATTCCCGCCCTCGACGCCACTCTCCCTGAAATCCAATCTACCTTCTCTACAAATCTGTTCGCTGTGATGCATATCTGCACCGTTTTCTCTCCGCTCTTGGTTCGCTCCCGCGGCACCATCGTGCAGATTGGCTCCATAGCTGCCATAATCCCATATGCATTCGGTTCCGTATACAATGCTTCGAAAGCCGCTTTGCACTCCTATTCCGACTCGTTGCGCGTCGAACTCGCTCCCTTCGGTGTCTCCGTAATTACCGTCGTCACCGGTGGGGTAAAGAGCAATATCGCGCGCAAGGAACGAGTGTTGCCGGAAGGGAGCCTGTATGCGGATCTTGAGGAAAACTATCAGCGGCGGCAGAAATATAGCCAGGAGGTCGGGATGGACAATGCTGTATATGCCAGGAAAGTGGTTGGGGAGGTATTAGCAGGCGACGGATGGATATGGAAAAGGAGGACGATCTGGGCGGGAGGCAGTGCGAATATGGTCAAGTGGGTCAGTATGTTCTTGGGGACCGAGAGTGGCCTCTGGGATTGGCTTATGACAAGAATGTTCGGATTGGGGCGACTATATCAGAAAGACTTTAAGAAGAAGGAGTTGTGAAGGTCGCAAACGCGGATAAGTTGGACAACGTTGGCTACAAAATCCTCGAAGCACCAACCCTTGGATGACTTAAATCCCGGATAGTCTTTCAAATCCTGGAATACCTAGGGAGCTTAGGATCGACCCCAATGAAAAGTCCTACCAAGACCAAGTTGCATCAGGAATTCAGTCTTTCACCGACAGGAGCTTTCCCTTTCCCTCAGAGACATCAGTGGTATCTCCTTTCAGACTTTCACACATTCGCACTCCAGTAGGAGGTGGCGGAGTTGAACGAGGTCTAGCAAACTCAGCAGGCCGACAAGTCGATCTTGAGTCTCGGTCATCAAACACAGATCGCCCTTCACTGGGCCATGCAAGCCAGGAACGTCGACAAAAGGTTGGCACTACAGTACAAGATTAGCGACTCCAACACTAAGACAAAAGGCATGTGATTTCTCATCCAACAATCCTTCATCTGATGCCATTTCTTAAAAGCACGTCGCTTCCACGCAATATTGTGCCTTCTCCTCACCGTTGTCCAAGCGGCTGAATGATCAACAGCAGACAGCGAATGACCAATCCAAGCACTCAACCCGGAAATGATATGACGATGCAGTGGAAACACTCTGCTGCAATTGTTTGAGACGGCCCGGCTCGATGGCTTGCAGTCCGTACAGGCCCACAGCAATACCATTCACAAACCACACCAGCTGTCCGTCATACTTTGCCTTCCACGAAAGAAGGGAAACGATGGTGCAGTTTCTGCACTTTTCTCGACCTTTCCCAAAGGCCGAAGAAGAAGAAAGTAAAGTAAAGTAAAATAGCTGGGCTCGCCTTGGCAACCAATCAAAATAATGGTTGGACCGAAGCGAGACACTAGCGATAGTAATTGACGTCGTTTGTCTTCACTTTAGACCTCAGCTCTTTGTTGACCTCTGGAGAGGACAGCCTCGTTGTAAAAGCGGAAGGAGACGAAAAAACATATAGCTCAGCTATTATACAGGAAGGTGGCACTGTGCGACTCTTAAACGGGCATGTCCTTTGGTTCACCCAAAAGCAAATGCACAGTTGCGACCAATCAAGCAGCAGCTATGTTTGCAATGCGGCGTAGGCTTCATCACACTGCTGCAACTTGCCATCTTCTTCTCGCAGTCTCTCCAATCGACCACCTCTCTGGCCATCCTTACCGACGGTCTAGCAGAAACCCCACATGGTATAATGCTGGTCCGGCACCTCGCCGCTCGGGAGTCGCTGTTTGCACGTCATCTCTAATTATGAAATAAGCATATACGGCCGCTACTCTTGCATTCCGACTCTATCTCCCTTTTTTTAGCTCGCCGACATGGAAGCTATGATGCAGTTCTTGCTGCTGCGTTTTCCATACCTTAATGGAATTGGTGGGGCCTTTGCACACTGCTAGGTGGTGTCCCAGTCAGAGCTCCAGCAGGGATGGCACTTTCGGAACCAGTCTTGTGAGCCAATATTCGATTGTCCCTAATCTTCGAGACATGATGGAGGTGGGGTCGCGACCACCTTCTCTGCTGTGGCCACGAGGAACCCAGCCGAACATTCACTACCGTCGGGTCCATACCGCACGCCATGGCAGGTGATCGGTAATGAGATAGCCCTACATATACGAGGAACACCCTAGGTACTCCAATTCTCAGGTACTCATCTGATGCGTTCTTCTAATACTTCGAATTGTTGTTGGGAACGGCCAATCAACCCAAGACATAATCTGAATGAGATAATTCGACTTCGCAGGAGCTCTCGATAGAGAATTTCTTAATCACGACCAGGAGTAAATCCACCCGCTGTACGCTCATTTCAAGGAATCAAGCAGAGTATACCTCCTTGCTGCAGCAAGGCCTTCACCTGGAATTAGCATAGGTTTTTAGATACTCTTACACCTGAGCTGGAAAAGCTTCTGTCCGATCCCAGAAAGATTGTCAAAGCCATGGCGGAGGCATACAAGGTGCCTGGGCCTCTGCTAGACAAGAGCTTCCATGTTGTTGGAGCTGCCATTGTTGCAATTGTCGTGCCCACAATTGCTGTTGCATTACGCTGCTGCTCGAGAGAGCTGGCAAAAGCAGGCTTCTGGTGGCATAATCTCGCTTGTAGTGAACTCTCTTCCCCTCCTTGTTCACTTGGCATATTAACCTTTGGAACAGCCTTTCACCTGGGCGCTTCCCGGCCTGACGCTGGGCTGGGTCTCCGTCGGTTTAGGCAAGCACATCTGGTCACCAGGTGTCAAACCCACCGTCGGCTTCAAGATCCTGCTGGCATCAGAGTTCGCTTACGATACAAGTATCACCCTCATCCGGATGTCGGCTATACTCTTCTATTATCGAATCTTCGGCAAGAATCGCATGTTCAAGATCTCTCTTTGGATCACCGCTGGAATTCTCGTGGCATGGTGGATCGCTATAGATGCTCTGGCGATATTCCAATGCGACCCCGTTGCCCGACAGTGGGACTATAGTATCCCCAGCCATTACTACAGTCTCTTTGGGACTTTCGTGGGCGTCACAATCCCCAACGTCTTCATCGACGTTCTCATACTGGTTTTACCCATACCCATGTTGTGGAAATTACAAATCAGCTTGAGGAAGAAATTTGCGCTCATTGCAAATTTCATGCTCGGATATAGGTCAGCATTGAACGCCTTATTATCCTATTCAACGATCACAGCTGCTGATATCATTTGGCGTTATAGTAGTTACGATACTCAGCTTGTTGTCGATTATCAATGTTCCTGCTGCTGCCGCTGAGGATGTGACATGTGAGTTACCTCGTAAAGCCCCGGCCACATAACTCTCAACCTGTTGCATCTCTCTCACCTGTCCGAACTTAAGCACGTCACTGGACAGAGAACTAAGTCTGGTACAGGGTATTCTACCACCTGCGCCATACTGTTCATGGTAGAGCCTGCTGTTGCGACTGTCAGCATCTGTCTACCCCGCATCTGGCCTCTCGTAGTCTACTGCTTCAAGCGCCTCCCTACGAACTCATTCCGTAGCAAATGGTCCAAACGGTCAACTACGCTCGTCAACAGCACCAGCAGAAAGAGTGAAGCCAGTAGGCTACCCAGCAACGCAACGCCCACATTGCCGGCCAGGAGCAAACTTGCATCCCAAGTCGGCCGTGCCACCGTAGTTGAAGACAAACGTTTTCTTGTGGATATTGAGGAGAGGGATCATCCAGTTTCGGGACACCCGTCACCCATCGCGGACGAAGAGACGCCAGAAGAACGCAGATGGCCCGTCTCCAAATCAATAGAAATTGAGTCAAGAGTGAGGAATTACTACGATGGGGCTACCTTTGACTACGGGTCGAGAGACACGGTACGGCAGTATTGGGATAGTGGGGAGGATCTGGAGGCCGGAAGATCGCCGCTACGCAATAACCCAAGGCCGCCTGTTCCCCCTAAAGATTGATATGCACCTTCTACGCTGCATTGCATGATGCTTTTCTGTTGGACTCTCAACAGAGAAATGCCTCTGGGGAAGGGCCCAGATGGTGAAATTTTGATACGCGGCGCTCGATTCCCCGAATTTTGCCTATTCTCCATGTCAGCGACCTCTTCACGGCAGACCCCAGACGGTCTAACGTGAAGGTTTGGCGCAGTGGCCTCCTCTGCACTAGCTCCGATTCTAAGAGGAACTTTATCAAAGGCTGATCACCTGCATCGTTCACCCCCCTGGAAAACCAACTTACTTAATCCTCATTTGTCTATCAAGTTCTGAGCGCGTCGTGGCTTATGAAATCATATACGTTAAGGCTTGCACTCAACGCTTAGTATGCCTACATCAAGTGCGCTGGGACAAAATTTCCACAGCCTGTGTGTGCACCTTGAGTAATCTCCATCGTCGACCTTAACGACGCCACACATTGAGAGAATATCACATCTCCCGCTTTTGGTGATTTTCCATAAACAGATGCATAGACGGTTTATTCTATCTCTGCCCAAACCGGTGAAGACGATTCGGCATTGAGCTGGCCTTGATGCATTTTGATGCTAAGCCTTTCCCAACCCTCCGAGCGAAGGCCGAGGTCATTGTTCCATCAGGACATCTCCATAGCATTAGCTGACTATGTGGCTTCCTCATAGTGAATCTTAGGGCTTGGTCTCCACGTGGACGTCAGCCATTTGTGGCCTGAACGACTTCGACTCCCGGAACTCCCTGGATGTGGCTCGATGGCTTGTGACCTAACACTTTGGATGCCCACATTGCTACGAACATGTCGGGGAATCTTAGCGGCTCATTTTCCAAAACGAAGATCTAAACCTCAAAATTCGTCTGAAAGAATAGCTGAAGACACAACTGGATCGCGAAAGTGTGAGAGAAGACCAGTGCTTTAATTCAGATTCCCCCAATCGTGCAGCAATACTTTCAATACCGAGTGGCAGACACTTTAGCATGAGTCACAATGCGATGCATCGGCTCATTTCTGTGGCGCTCTTCTTTTTTGGGATACTGAGGGAGAAAGAGCACATATCTCCAAAGCTTTTCGACGTCAAAATTAGCTCAAGGAAGCTGTACGGTTTGACAACAAGTCTGCTCGTAATTATCCGAGGCTCAGAGAAGAATTGTTGAATGGCGCAGTTCTAAATATACCAGCAGGAATTCGAGCCTCTCCGGTAGTAAATTGTGGGTCATCTTAGCCCAGGCGTTTAGCGCGACGCTCTGAACCCCTTCTCTCTGCCCCAATCCGGTATATCCAGACGTCCCGTCAAGTGTCTCTTTTCGCAGCAACTTTTCATTTCCTATTCTGAAGTCGATTCAGTCATCTGATATCATGCTCTAGCGCGTACCGTTCTCCTCTTTCCTTACGCGCGTGGAACTCCCTTGACGTGTCTTTTAATTGACTCTGGCCACCGCTACCGTCCGCCGTGCATCGAGCGACATCACCGTCGGGTTCAATAGCACTGCCAATGGGCTGTCAACCTCGAGATGGGAGCACGTCCTACCCACTCTCCTCCAAGAGTACAGTCCTCTCAGATCACTATCCTCCGGACGTGCTCTCCTTCACAACCGCTTTCGTTCAATTTGTAAGAACCACCGGGTATGCCATTGACTCACCAGCATCAACGCAGACCGTGTGGGCGCCCCACTATCAACCATTCGCATCCGGTGATGGCTTGCACTAAAAAGTTTCCATTTCGGCCTTCTTGCCAATCTCTGCTTCGCCTCTCGCTCCGGATGACAGACTTGCGTTGTTTTCAAGCCACAAATTTCTTCACTGACTGACCATTCCGGCGCCCCAACATCATCAAGTTGCATCCGGTGATGGCTTGCACTAAAGAATTTCTTTCTCGGCTATTATGCCGACCTGTTCTTCGGCTCTCGGTCGGGATGGCAAACTTGCGTCGTTCTTACGCCACAACTCTCTCCATTCTCATGCCGGTAAGCTCGGCAGCGATAGCATTCTCGGTGTCATGGCCCAGCATTTTCTCCGCCTCTGCAGCTGATGCCGTACTGATCCGAAGATGTACTATATATTTCTCCCCATCGCCCAGAGGAATCCCCTTTTTTCCTTCTTCAACTACTCTCTCTATTCTTCCATACGGAGACTCCACTTAAGTGACCCACACATGCATATATCGACTTTGTAGCATCATTGACTGTCTTCGGATCCCCTGTCGTTCTTCCCAAGGAATTACGGACCATATCGACCCAGCACGCCGTAGCCATGTATACCTTCCGTCCCTCCAGCCAGGGGTCTCTTAGCTCCGTCAACACCACCTCTTCCTCCTCCTCCTCCTCCTCTTCCTCTTCCTCCGCGGCCAGCATTCCCACCTCAGACCCCACCTCTACGGCAACTCCCAGCTCCTCCCTCTTTTCCTTTTCACCATCAGCTTCACCCTGGTTCCCATCTGCCAATGGGCCATCCAGCTCCACCACCTCCTCGACCCTAGTGCCCGGCTCGTTCTACCAGCTAATGAGTAAAAACGAGTGCCCGGACGTCTACCGCCAATACTCCGATGTCATGGATGAGCTGAAAATTGTCAACCATCCAGTAGCGGTGTTTGAAGTAAGAGGGGACTTCGCCTATGTCCTGGTCACTTCGAGCCTGAAAGGAACGGCTCTCCCGGACTACCAGAAGGGAAAGCCAAGCATGATCCGAGTGCAGATGGAGCACGTGCCCATCTATCCGCAGGTGGCCCACCACCTCACAGGAGAGCGGTACTATCTTGCGGACGGTGGCCACTTCCATAAGGCCAGCTACATCAAGATTATGGACTTGCATAGGGTGCCCGTTGCAAGCCTCAGGCCCTTCACCAACGGAAATAGGGGTAGGCAACTCCGCTTTGCGCCCGAGTGCTGGAGCGATCTTCTTCGTGCTCGAACGATGACGAATACCGACCGCCTGCTTGTCGCTTCAGCATCGTCCTCGCCATCTTCGAGCAGGCGCTCAAACCGCAGCGATTCGCCTTTGGCTTCGTTGCCACCAAGGACCTTGACGTCGGAGAGCTCGGATAGGGTCAATCAACCGTGGAGAAGTACTTCCGACCCCGGCCCCTCCACGCCTCCATTAAGGGTCGAGGACGCCGAGCCGCTGCAAAGGACCCGGAGTCGGAAAGTTGCCGCAATGGCAGGCATTTGGAGACGGTCATGCTGATAGGAACGTCGACGATTGGCATGGGGTGTGCGTCGTCCTGCTAAGGCTCCAGGTTAGCACTACTACAAGGATAACATCACCTTATCGCCTCGAGGATCTCTTCCGAATGACATATAGATCACCGTGGGGCCCAAGCCTAGTGTACTGTTCCGGAGGCCTGCTCGACCCGCACCTTATTTCTCCACCTTTTCCTCCTCCAGCATCAGCTACCCAACGGAGTAGCAGCGTCAGAACATCAGCCAGCTCATAGCTACTCACCTCCTCATCGTACGATGTACCTCGTACCTGCTGTCCCCACCCAAGCTACCACAGGAGAAAAGTATCCTCACGATCTTACCAAGGTACAGGCTTACAGCAGCCAACGCCAGGTCCGTACTGTGGTTTCGAAAAGTCTGTGCACCTGAAGTCGTTCAGCCGTATAGATACGACCAAGACGTCAGCTCACGCCCCACGAGGTATGCTGAGCTGGGCACCATTGCCTTCTCAACATGAGGATGAAAGGTTACCTGCATCACCGGATCGCGTACACAGTCGCCGGCTCCTTCCGAAGACAAGCCAGCCTGGCAGTCATGCTTTGGCTCGGCCTTGGACTCGTCCGCTCTACTACTCGAGTGGTCAGCTCATGAAGAGAAGCCTCAACGATACTTCCATCCCCGACACACAGAACCGGCACGAGCACGCCAGCCAGCCGCAACGAATACATAACTTCATTGCTCATGCAACGGAGAAGAGTCCTCAGACCATCATCCCAGCCTCATACGCACCTTCCTCATCCGGTAGCTCAGGCCAACAGTCTTCCTACCACCCTAATCATATAATACTCCAACGGCCGCCGCCAGTAGATCTACAACAGGCTTTGCCTTCGAAACCCACCTCATCCACAGCATTACCACATGCTCTACGTACGGTGCACTCCTCCAGCGTTGATCATAACGGCCGAGTCATCACATACCCTCTCGGCCTTCCGCATCGACGGCATCGTATGCTCCGGTGTTATCCTAGAAATCACATCTGGTGGATCATCGCAATCATCTCGTTAGGCCATGGTATCAAGAAGCGCCAAAGAGAAGGAGCAGCCATCACTGTCGGCGTATGGCATCTCATCCCATTACGACGTAACCAGCAAGGCGAACCTACCAGCTGACGCCTCAACATCATCAAGACCCTCAGCATCCATATCTATTCCAGTCCCTCTAGACGAAATCCTCCCTACAAATAACCCGGCAGGAGTCGCTCTCGCATTGCCGCCGGCAACGCACACCACCCTCTCCCATTGCCAACTCTCACTTCTCCACTCGACCATCTCGACACTCCCGGGTCCGCCGTTTTCGGAAACACTGTTCTCAAACATTCTCATCAGGGCTTCCCGTCTTGCTCCGGCTTCAAGCAGGGCCAGCGCCCTGGTATCGCCGGTACATCGACAACTACGACATACAACAGGATCCTCACCACCAAAAAGCCCAGAGGGGCGCACTTCATGGCTTCGGGTCTTGCTCTTCGGTTTGTACGACAACGGCGTTATGGCATGACGGCCTTGTTGGCGGGACTATTTCTGGAGTTGGTGTTAGGACTGGATGATGCTTTGCGCCGGACCATGTTCTGGATTGGATCTTGCAGTGAATCCGTTCCTGCCTCCGAATCGCATCTCGCGGCCCGGGATTGGTGGTATGAAGAACCAGGTTCCAGCTGTACCGCATGCTACGTTATACTATACACTTCCTCCCATTGCTTCCTGACCTACCACCTCCAACCTCGTCTCACCCTGACTTCATCTTATCACCCCATTGTCGCCCATCCCTCTCCCCTTGTCAAACTCTTCCTCCTCCATATACATCACCCCTTCCATTCCATTGCCTTCCCCCCCCATCCCTTGCCAACCATCCCGAGACTCATCCCTCTACCCAATCGAGCCCCAGCAACACCACCACCCCTCACTGCCTCACTGCCTCCCTTACTCGCTTGATCCATGCAACACCGCCCCGAACCCTCACCCACCTAAACCCACTGGTCGTCTGCTGATCATCCACTTTCCAGACCCCCACTCACGAACCCTCTCGTTCTTACCTCCCCAGAATCTAGCCTTCTCTTCCCACCCAGCTCCCATCTTCTCATCTCCCTCCTTCGTCAAGTTTCCTATTCCTGGTTGTCATCCTTCCATCTCTTTAGCTCCTTGTGATCTCATCTTCTCAATTCCCTTCACAGAGCCCATCTACATCTATTAGTCTTTATTTCCCGGCTCCTGAGGAAGACGGAAGGAAAGGCGAGAGTTGCATGAACAGATGGTACGCAACAGGACGGTGAGTCTGGAGGTTGAAATCCAGGAAAGTACAAAGGTTTCAAGAAATCAGTACGCGACGAGGGAGGATGGGCTCGCGGGGGACGTTAGGGCGGGATGGAGATATGTGATAGTCGTACAGAGTTCAAGAACCACTGGAACCGTAGCAAGTTGACGTGTATCGCTCCCACACTCATGACGAGATGTCAATCGATCACGCTCCATCGCTGTGTGAACGTCACGGCCAAGTCCAAGGTGTCAGGTGCGAATCCCATCTGCGATGGGGTCGGTCGACGGGGTGCTGGAGCCGGAAAAGCGTATAGGTACGTAACGGAATCATAGTTGAGAAGTAACTGAAGGCCCGGGAAGGTTTGCGGGCTTAGTCTTTAGTAAACGGTTTGGGTCGCGTGCGGGCATGATACTGTGAGAGAACTTGTTGGATGCTGTTCATGGCCCATGCTTCAATATTCTACCTATCCGCCTGCTCACCTCCGCTGGCAGCCCCCAAGCAAACCACTGCAGCGAAGCACCCCTACCCGGCCCACACACTCGCTAATTGCCGTGCAAGAAAAACGGGTATCAAATGCACAACCCAAACGCCTCTACTGCACCTGACTGACAATCTCACTCGCCTTCGACAGCGACTCCACCATCTGCAAACACTCCTTCCGTCGGCGGACTGTATAGTCGCTCTCCTTGAGCAGCTCATCGATCTCGTTGGCACGGTACATGTTCTCGAGGAGTTCGCGCTGCATCTCGTCGCGGGTGTGCTGCACGAGGGTGTACATGACGGCTTTGGGGACCATGTCGATCATGGTGCGGCGGACGATATTGTAGTAGGATGTGATCAAGAGCTCTGCACAACGGCTGAGTTAGTGCATGTTGCGGAAGCTAAAGAGGGTGGGGAGAAGCTTACTGATGACCTCGACCTCATTGGACTCTTTCTCTGATAGTGTCCCTGAAGCCTTGAGCTGTGGTGGCGGCGATTCCATGGCTGCCATTTTCTTCTTGTTCTTCTGAGCGAAGAAACTGCCGAAGAAGCCGCCGTTGTCGGATGCAAGATCAAGCGAGGGGCTTGCGGCTCGCGGTGGTCCGGCGGATGGCGGTAGTGGTTTGCCGGTTTTGGGGTCTACCTGTACGGGCTTCGCAGAGCTGTGGCGGTCGTTGACGATGGCCATTGCCTGCGGAGATATATGATTAGATCTGCTTATAGATGGCATCATAGATAGCCTTAACATTGGAGTCTGATCACCTACCCTATGGCCGTTCAGGAAGTCGGGGTGACCTGTATTGACGTAGCAAGATTCCATGGTAACAAGATCCCTAACGAGCTTATTGGTTGGATCCATGGCCTTCTTGAAGAAATTTATGACGACCGCATGGCATTTCTCCTTGAGTGCAGGGTATCTCCGGAATAATGGTTTGTTCAGCAGCTGCCCAAGGATTCTGACTAGCTCATCGTACACAAGAGACACACACTTCAAGCTGGGATCTTCTAGACGTTTGATCTGTTGTTTTACGATCAACTCAAATGCTGTAGTACCGACAAACAGTGCGGGCGAGGAACCGGAAGAGTTGTACAGGATAGTCCGAATATCAATGTCCTTGACCTGGTCAAACGGATCTACTGCCTTGACGCCATTCGAGTACAGCTCGTGGAAGACGAAGCTTATTCTGGCGCCACCAGAGAGTTCGACACTCGAGAGCTCGACATTGTTGCCGTCCAGTACTGTCCGATACTCGTTGCAGAATTCTGTGATAATCTGAAGGACGATATTCGAAGCATTTCCGAGCATGGAGTCGCCTAGTGAATTTAGCTCTGCTGTGTACTTCTGTAGAGTTGAGGATATGCGGGCTTTGATGTCAGGTAGGGTGTTCTTAATATGCATCATGAGGATCTAGACATGATCAGCCTTCGTCCATGGCGAGGACCGCCCAGACCCCTTACCAGGTTCAACTTTCGAGCCAGATAGGGCGTCCCACAGTACGAGCTCTTGTTCCGATACGCTCTGTGGCTATCGAAAAAGTCCTTCTCGTGTTCCAGCGCAGCTGTTATTGGTCTCTTATTTTCAATATCCCTCTGACCACGATTTACCACCGGAACGTAGCCCAGCCGAAGCGGGATTATTCGCCCAGCTAATATGTCCACAACGTCTGTGCCCTCATCCATCAAGTCCACTTTCGTAAGAACACCGATGGTACGTTGGCCTTCAGGGTCCACTTCTCTAGCCAGCTTCAATCCATCCGAATTCGCGAGATCGGTATTCGCGGCGGTCACAGCAAGTATAATTGCATTCGGCTTTGTGATTTGTTTTAATACCATCTCCCGGATTTGCTTCTCGATATCTTTTGGTTGGTCCCCCACGGGCACTTTCGTCAAGCCTGGAAGATCCACAAGGGTAAGGGTAAGGACGTTGGGGGAGTATATTCGCAGATTGATCGGAGCTGGCGATATGCCCGCATTGCGCCCAGTCTTCGAGTCTGTCTCCTTAACAATCTCCTCTCTGATCTTGTTGAAGTCGAAGAATTTCTGCCCAGGTATGTGTAAGAATTCGCCCCATTCATCTACGTTCGCCTCCTTGTCCGACGTCTTCATATCCCCATTGACGCCATTTGTGTGTGGTTTGTCCGCTGGCGGCGATCTGTTGATGAGTTGTAGGATGAGCGGCCGTCTCGTAACAATGCCGGTCCCTCGTGGTAGACTGTAGTCCTGCTCTCAGCCTCTCTCCGTTCTGTGAATGGACAGACGAACAAATCTCGGCCAACAATGTTTTCTAATACTGAGCTCTTCCCACTTGACTGCGACCCAACGACTGCTATCTGTGGCAGATCTATGGGATTCTGAACCTGGCAGACACAGACGTGCTTTCAGCGGGTTGGAGTTCAAGCGGGCTTCGTTGCACTTACTCCCACAGTCGTGAAGACATCTTGAAGCTTGTTTACCAAAGTAATGAGGCCGGGATCATTAACGTTGATGCTGGGTTCTATCAGTCTAGGCCGCACGATTTGAAGGTACAGTAACTCACGAGTACCCCGCTGGCGCGGCCATGGTCGCGGATTGAGACCGCACAGTATTTTGTACGTCCAAATATATTGCTAATGACTAGCTTGGAGAAGGAAGTGGTCTCTTGGGTGTGATGGTAGACTGGTTGTGTATGGATACTCGAAGCATATGCGCATGCACAAGTTGACGTACGAACACGGAGTTGTGGACCCCTGTCGTTGGCTCGCACTAGTCCCGAAGAAGCGCTAGAAGTAGCGACTGGGAAAACGGCCGCCTACGAGAACGTGAAGTTAAAGTACACACAAATTATACGACGAATCCTGATATTTTCATGATTATGTAGCGCTCTTCGATGTCTGAAACACTAGCGACCCATCTCAGACAATGCAATGTTATTCAGAGGTTGTAGCTAAAGATCGTGCTCTTCGAATTCCAGTTCGTTACGATTGGAGTCTTGTGGATGGTCTTCGCTGAATCGCTATTTCATATGCTCTAATGCTATCAAGCCATGCGGACCGCTGAACCGCCGGCAATTTGCAAGCCCCACGATGGCGTCGAGCTTGAATTCTCTATGTTCAGCAACAGAACAGTCCAGCAACGAGCGTAATCGTCAAAATGTTTATTCGTCCATCACCGACGCAAACTTCTCCGTCATTTGTTGGAGAAGATCGTCATACTATTGCGCGTTAGTGACTTGCAAATGCTATGCAAACGGCATATAGACTTGCCTTCTTCGATATCTTCTCTTCCCCTTCCGATGGAAGTTCAAATTTCATACTCCGCAGCTCAGTCTGGATGTTGCTCGTTGCTTCTCGCACTTTAGCCCAGCTATGGCCTTGAGCAATTGCCTTTTGACTCTCGTCGTGATAGCCCATGAAGGCCCTCATCATATACTCGGTCTTCCACATTGGGCAGAATTGATCGTAGTCACTGTAGCCGTTTTGTTGGAGGAAATCATCCTTCAGCAGACCAGCGACGTCGAGAGTGATTTTGTCAGGGTCACCCAAGGCTGATTTACCGACAAGCTGCACCACCTGGTCCAGATCTTCCGAATTGGAAAGTAGCTCTCGGATGCGGTCTCGGAGCTTGGGGAATTCGGGATGGTGCTTCTCGTAGAAAGGAGCTAGGATATTAGTGTATTTGCTGTACGACATGGATGTGTTGATGGATGGGAAATGCTTTCTCTGGGCAAGCTTCTTGTCCAGGCCCCAGAAGACTTGTACAATACCTAGAGTAGCGCTAGTGACCGGGTCGGAGAAATCACCTCCAGGGGGACTGACAGCGCCGACAATGCTGACGCTTCCTTTCCGCTCTGGGCTACCGAGACATGTTACCTGGCCAGCGCGCTCGTAGAAAGAGGCCAGCTTGGCACCAAGGTACGCAGGGAAACCTTGATCAGCAGGCATCTCTCCCAGTCGTCCCGAGATTTCTCGGAGAGCTTCAGCCCATCGCGATGTTGAGTCTGCCATCATAGCGACGGCTTTGCCTTGATCGCGGAAGTACTCTGCGACAGTGATGCCAGTGTAGATAGACGCTTCTCGAGCGGCCACGGGCATGTTGGATGTGTTGGCGATGAGGGAAGTACGCTTCATGATAGGTTCTTTGCGACCTTTAATATCGATGGAGAGCTGAGACTGTATCAGCGAGATTACTCAAGCCAGGGAAAATCCATACCTCAGGGAAGTCCATCAGCACTTCAGCCATCTCATTCCCTCGCTCTCCGCATCCCACGTAGATAATGATGTCGCTGTTCGAGAACTTCGAAACAGACTGGCTGATGACGGTCTTTCCACAGCCAAAAGCGCCGGGTATACATACGGTACCACCCTGTACACTGGGAAACAGAGAATCCAGAACACGTTGTCCGACAATGAAAGGAGAGTCGGATGGCAGCTTTTCGTTGACTGGTCTGGGTACCCGAACCGGCCATGTGTGCATCATGCTGTATTCGGTCTTCTTGCCATCGAACTCAACCTCCAGGACCTTCTCATCAACCGTATAGCTGCCTTTCTCGGCAATGTGTGTTATGGTCCCTCGTGCGCGCGGTGGCAGGAGGATCTTATGGTCGTCCAGCAGACTATTTTCAAAGACACTTCCGTATATATCTCCTCCTGTGATATGATCGCCTACCTTCATCGCCGGCTTGAAGTCGAATTTGATTTCTCGGTTTAATGAAGGGACATCAATGCCGCGAGGAATATAGATACTGTTCGATACCGAAGAGATGGATTTCAGAGGTCGTTGAATACCATCGTAGATAGTCTCCATCAGGCCGGGACCCAACTCGACGGAAAGCGGCTTGCCCGTCCTCATAACGGGGTCACCCACCGTTACGCCAGCTTTAGCACAGTCATGTCAGCCATGGCCACTATTGAGCAGATCTGCCTTCTCCTGTACCTGTTTCTTCGTAGACTTGTATTGTGGCTTTATCAGCGTCGATACGGATGACCTCTCCCACCAGGTTGTCGTGGCCGACTCGGCACTGAAATCAGGTTAGCCGGTATGTCCGACGTACAGAGCTGCGGCACCGTGGGAATAGCATACCAATTCGTACATGGCACATCCTAACATATTCTCCGCGACAATGACTGGCCTGTCGGCATATCAGGACAATGCTTTCTCGCCTTCGAAATGCTACATACCCAGAGACCGAGAAGATCGAGCCTGGATTGAACTGTCAGCAGGGCGTATCTGAATGAGGGAGGCTCTATATAGAACTGTGCACATACCATACTGGTCCTCGCCAGCTTCCTGACGCTTCCTCTGTTTCTGCTGTAGAGCCAATCAGCCTATTGGCACTCGGATTAGGAGCTCTGGCTGAAGGGAACGCACAGGCGCCATAGTCGAAAAGACGGGGGTCTGTTCTGGAGTTGGTTCTCGAAAGGAAGTCGAAGGAGGATGGTGATCAGGGTCTTGACGTGGTTTGTGGACGAGCTCCCAAAGTGAATTGCGAGCTCTAAGTCTGGGTCTCAGGCCTAGCATGCACGATTGGAAGGGCGTCGCTGGGGTAGCTCAAACCCTATCTGAGCAGGTGGCATCATCACCTGCATCCATCGGGTTGCACTAAGACTAAGGCCTTTAGGTGGCCTCGGCGCCTAGCGCTATACCGCCCGTGCCACCTCGAAGGATTTACTTTGCTTTCTTCTACCAAATGATTTCACGGGATTGACTGCTTATCCACGGGCGTGCGTTAATCGAGGTGCGCAACGCGAATTCATGTATTCGGGCGACGTTTCAGATCTGCACTCTCATTGAGAAGTAGGCTCTGGAGGAGCCGGCCTGAGATCATATTTCATAGCCTCGGGTGCACCACTTCAATAGCCAGACATTCTGCAGGAACGTGGAACATTCAAAAGTCAATCATGGCTCTGATTACAGTCATCGGCTCCCTGAACAAAGATCTCGTTACTAGGACCTCTCGAGTACCAGGTGCTGGAGAAACACTGACCGCGAACTCATTCTCCACCGGCTCCGGTGGGAAAGGCGCAAATCAAGCCGTAGCCTGCGCACGCCTTTCGAAGCACGACGCGAGATCCAAGGGAGATGTCGAGGTACGGATGATTGGCTGTGTCGGCATGGACAGCTTCGGCCAGGAGCTCATTGAAGGCCTCAATAAGGACGGCATCAACACTACTGGCGTGCTACTCTTGGAAGGGAAAACTACTGGAGTCTCGGTCATCATCGTCGAGGAAGATACAGGGGAAAACAGAATCATGTTCTCGCCAGGGGCCAACTACAGCCTGAACCCAGAGCAATTCATTGGCCTCCCATCGCCAGTACCGGATCTCATCGTCTTGCAGATGGAGATCTCGTTGGCAACAATACTGCAAGTCCTCGAAATATCCAGGAAGAATGCTGTCGATGTCCTACTCAACCCAGCTCCGGCCGTCGAACTTCCAGACGCAGCATACCAGGCCATCACGCATCTCCTCCTCAATGAGACCGAAGCGGCATTGTTGTCACAAAGATCAGACTCCGACTACGTTAAAATAGTAAAGAGATTCCATGATTTAGGCGTGAAGAACGTCGTCATTACGCTAGGCTCAGAGGGAGCCTTTCTCTCGACCAGTGACGAACACCAGCGAGTGCTGGCCGAGAAGGTCCAAGTCGTCGATACTACCGCCGCTGGTGATACCTTTGTCGGAGCATATGCTGTTTCAGTAGCGAGAGCGACCAGAACGGGCCAACGGCCGAACATCACCGAAGCAGTCAGGAGAGCGACGAAGGCCGCCGCGCTGACTGTGCAGAAGCCTGGAGCGCAAAGTGCTATCCCCTTCATGGGCGAGATACCTGACAGCTAGCATTGGCACACCAGGAGCCCTGCAATGTGTCTTCTGTCTTCGCTCGACAGCCCTACTTGTCACCATACCTGTGGGTATGCGAAGGGATATCGAGTCTCGCACTGCGATCGCTAGGTCCTACAAGAGGGTCGTTTGTCCAAGCATGGGCGATAATTATTCATACTTGCCGCCTTGGGCAAAGAGAGTTAGCCTACAGAATACCTCCCCTGCTAGCAACTTCGTCCCAAATTGCTGTCAGCTCCAACGAGCTAGCAGTCCCGAATTGGTCGACGCTCTTTTTTTCGACATCTCTGCTGATGGCTAAACGAATTGAGAAAGATCTATCACACTTCCTCAACCTTGTGAGAGACTGCGGCAGTTCTCCGTCTCAACAGTGCAAACGTGCGCGTGTTTGGCCCAGATGGATTTCGTGAAGACACATATGACACAAAACCCTGTTTGGGGTGGGGGCGTGAAAAGGGGATGTCAAACGAAGGGACCATATAGAGGAGATAGATGGGCGAGATATGAACGATCTGATGGCAACGGGAGGGAGTGGTTTGGGTGATATGCGTTTCACTTGTGAGGAGTAGCGTCTGGGAAGAACGAACGATTTAGAGGAATAAGGACACACCAAATGAACGGTCGTAGCAAAGCGAAGCTAGCTTCCGCGCATGTCATAACGCCGGCGCCACTTTCACCAGCTTTCCACCCCACCCGCCGCACGTGTATACACACTCCTATCCCAAACTCATCCACCGCACGCCCTGCCCTCCATCCCCACCCCTGCCCCACCCCAGTCTGCCGAACGGAGACATTCAAAAAGCCCCTCCCCCACACTTCCCCTACAGCCCCCCCGGCGGTCTCGTAATCTTAGTCAAACGATCCCCATTCAACTTCTTCAACCACATCCCCACCCCCTCATGGCTATAATCCTTCTCATTCCACTGATCCTTATGGTACTTGACCTTCCCCTCCCCACCCAACGTCAGCGTCACCAAGCTATTGACTTCCTTCGCCGCCGGCGAGAGGCGCGGCTCGTATTCCTGCTTCATCTTGACCGCCAGCGTGGTGGAGTCGGAGAGCACGATCTCGGTGGCGAGCGTGCGGGAGGAGGCCATGATTTTGGGTATGCCTTTGCTTGTTGTTAGCTGCGGCATTGTGCTTGATCCTAGGGGAGGGGCAGGGGAAGGCAGGAGGGGAAGATGAAAGTTGAGAAGGTGAGACAGGAGGAGAGGAAAGGAAGAGGGGCCACACACCACACCTTACCACTGCCCCGCAATCTTGTACCTCGTATCGCCAAAACTCCATGGGTCGCCATAGACCGCCTCCTTTGCGTACACGAGCATGTCATCCTCGCTCGCGCTGCCGGAATAGAGGTTTGTGATCTTGCGGATGATTTCTTGGCGCGCGGGAGGGGTGGGGAGGGAGGTGGAGGGGTTGGGCTCGTATTTCACGCCGGTGGGGGCGTTGTCCGTGGGGTTGGAGGAAGAAGTCAGGGCGGTGGTGTCGGGGCGGGGCTCGTGCTCGCCCTGAGGAATGGGGGGGCCCATGGCGGTGATGGATGGGTGAGGGGATACTGGTGTGGAAGTGGAGGTGCGGACCAGGTGGGAGGGATGTATGAGGGAGACATAATGGAATCAAGAGTTTCGATTGTCGAAAGGATCATGGCGTCATTGTGAATAATTGATTCGGGAGGGCTAAGCGTTGTCGACGCTCTTATCTCAATATTCAGAATACATGTATGGTTTCCCCCCACCTAAATTCCCGAAATATTAGTAATTTATAGATATATGCTAGCAAGTGCTAGAATCGATTGATAAACTATATATAACGATAGTAGAGAGATAAATAGATTACATAATACACTAGCTCGATATACATAGATCATATAGTGTTGTAGTCTAAGACTGCATGCACTCAACAAAAAAAGAAAAGAAAGGTTTATAGATAATATTAAGCGAGCGTTTTTAACAAGTTTTGTCTAGTCGATTTCTTGCTCGTCGTTCTTGTTAGAAATGTCCAAAACAAGAGTGCTGCACCACTTTTCAAGTTCCTGAATGTCAGTTGTATCCTCCAAATGGTGACACTTTTCTCTCTCAAGGACATCTTGTATAACCTGCAATGCTGCTTGATCTCTTCCTTGCTTAGACAAAATGATGGCCAGTCTCTTGTGGTAGACTGTAGTCCCCACGCTATCTTTCCCTCTATGATGCTCGTCAAGTATCAAAATTCGTCTCCGGAACCCCTCGGCTTCCTCCCATTCCTCCTGCTTCTCGAGAATTTGGGCGAATTCGTCCAGAAACCGAAGGTTGCTCGGGTATTCGTGTGCACTGTACTTCTGTAATGATTCTGTCGCTCTCCGAAGTAGGTGCTCTATCACTAACACACTGCGTCCGTCTACAGACATTGAAGCAATATCGCTGGTCGTAGCCGCCGGTGCGTCCATAGAATTAGGTCTCATCATGTGACACAATTCAATCGCCTCTTCCCATCTTCCTAGCCTTCTCAATGTGTTGTAGAGCTCGATCCTGGCAAACATCGTATCCATGTTGTCCAATCCAAGAGTTTGCTGGCGATATATTAATAATCGCCTGCCCAAAACCTCTGCTTCGACAAGATTGCCTTCGCCCCTCAAGGCCATAGCAAGATTCTTGACGCTTTCGATTGAACTTGGGTGTTCCATCCCGTAGATTTCTTCCCTGCCCCGAAGTACCAAGCGATGAAGCCGCGCGGCTTCTGCCCATCTCCCTTGTTCCTGTACGAGCATCCCAACATCATTCATACACTTGAGTGACTCCACATGATTCTTTCCGTATACAGATACAGATTCCTGCAACGCTTGACGTAACAGACTTTCGCTTTTCTCGATCTTTCCTTTGCTCATCGCCCACTTCGCTTGGGCACCGAGACAGTAAAGTACCCACGGGGTATCGGAACACGCTCGAAACAGGTCAAGAGCCCGCTGGAACCCCGCAAACACCGCGTCCTCTTGCCCAAACTTCAACAACTCGAATGCTGATTTCAAGGCAGTGATCGCTTTGTCCACATTGCTGGTCGGGAGGTCTTGAACCCCTTTCTCCCCTTCCTCCGTCACTTTTCTCCCATCGTCATACTTCCCAAGCTTATTGAGCGTGTCTCCAATCTGAAGTTTGCGGATGAGTGTGCCGTAGGCACCTTCGCCGTGCGCCTCAAGCGACTCCTCGTATGACTGTACGGCGTGCTGATAGGAATCCTTATACCTACCCAACACGCTCTCGTACTTGGACATCTTCAGCAGTAATAGAGATCGGCAGTCCAATTCCTTTGATTCGTAGGACACTACAGTTGCGGCATGTCGGAGGAGGACGGAACACGTGTGCCGCTTCTCTTTTTCGATGCCAAATTCGGGCATTCGTTTTGATAAGAGCACCAGTCCGTGGTCTTGCCATTCCTCCAGGCGTGAACCATCAAGCCTGAGCCAATTCTGAGTTGACTAAGAGACGGAAATTAGCATTGGCATATGTATGAGCCTGCTCTACATGCGATAAGTAAACAAAGATGATAGCTTTACTTGACCAAGATAAAACTTCCCAAAAATTAGAAGCTGACAAACCATTACACAACATGTGACAAGCAAGCATCCAGGTAGACATATGTTTTCGGGATCAGAACCGCTTACCAACTGCTGCAATGGATGCATTGAGAAGAAGCGATATTGCTCATCTCCTTTGATCAGCGAAAAGTCGAGTAGGACTTGTATCGCGTCTATCTCAGCCATTTCCAGTGCTTCCCCTTTTGCCAAAAGCATCTGCGGTATTGCCTGGTTATCCAAGACCGCCATTAGGGACAACTTACTTGCCGCTTCTGTGTTGTCCAATTTGATCTGTTGATAGGAAATCTGCCACGTGCGAAAGATGGCGCTTGGTGTCCCAGGTTGGCGTCGCGCATCGCGGAGCTCGTAGCTTAGAACATCTTGGACTTGCAAGTGTTGGCATAATTTGCTCAGGTAAAACTCCAGAGAGGTTAATTTGTTGCGCTTGACGAAGGCGGCGGCTTGGGTAATGGCTAGTGGTATATAATCTAGCTCCTTTAGCAATGAGTCTGCTGCTTCGTCCCTTTGTAGACATTAAATCAGTGGATGCGAGAGACATTCCAAGGGCCAGGCATGATGATCTTCCAAGCTCAAAGGTTTCACTTACTCCCATTTATCTGCGGGGATTTTGCTCCGAAGCAGTTCTCGGGCATGGACAGGGGCCAACTCTGAAACTTGTATAGGTGTAGAGCTGCTCGTAATGTCCTCTCTGACTTTGGTATTCCGAGTCGTAACAATCAATCGACCTCCATTCTCCGCTCCAAAGGGTAAACAGCATGCAAGATACTCGCTCTGCTCGTTTTCGCCTAGAGCGCCATCCGGCGGAGGAAAGTAGAGGCTGTAGTCATCGGCATTGTCAACTATCATAACCCAGGGTCCAGTCTGTTGTCGGTCAAGCTCCCTTGGAACGATTTTTCGATGTTCGAACAATGGATCGTCGCATCCCGGGATATCAAGTTCCTTTGCAATTCTCCTGTAAGCTTCGTCGAAGCTCTGCCGAGTGGATCCGTAGACCCAGAAGATGTGACATTCCGGGGTTCTCTTGCGATATTTGTGGGAGTAGTGTACCGCTATTTCAGTTTTCCTGTCGTCTATCAGATAACAAAACATTATTGCGTATGGAAGTCCAAACCCAATCCCTCCTAGGCCCACTAGCGCAACCCAGTTACTCTTTGTAAAATGTTCGTCCATTTTTCTGAGAACGTCTTCACGTCCAACAAAATCAGGATCGATGGAGAGTGTTCCTGGGAGGGTTGATATTGGCGCTACTTGCATTAAGTCTATGCATAACGCTAGTTGAACCAGGCCACGCTTACTCACTTTGAACGGCAGTAATCCCACTCAACTCTCTCAATCCGCTAGCCTTGATAGTGAGGAGCAACTCTTTAGCAAAAGCTGCCGCATTTCCGGCTGCTATGTGTTTCCACACATCGTTCTTATGAGAGTCTGCATAGTCTGCCAAGCCACGTATTACCAGACAGCGACTATTGAGAGTGACCCCAACAGCCTCCATCTCAAAGCATCGTGCGTTGTTGCACTCGCTGCTCAGCCTGTCTCTCAACTCACCATCCTGAATGACAGCTCCACCGCTAGCGATAGTACCAAGATGAAACTTGAAGGACCCGTCCGATCTAGCCTGAGCACGCTCTGGTCTCTGCACCAAATTTTTCGGAAGACACTGAGAGCATTGGGAGAAGTAATCTCCCTCGTGCTTGTATGTTGCTTGGAAAAGTCTATCTTCGTCCGACCTCCGGCTAGCAAACCTGGGAAGTTTTTGCAACCGGACCACACTTTTTTGGAAGTCGGTTTGGCCAACTTCATGGTTGGAGACAACGATATCCAGTGCTTGAGTCAGGTGCCAGTCCGGTTGACTGTTCGAATCGAGGGTTAGCAAAATCATTCTGAGTCTAAATCTCATCCGTAAATCTAACAGACAGATAGAATCTTTACTTACTCCACTGATCCACGCTGCTCGAATCCATCGACTTTCCACCGACCAGAGTCATATTGAACCACGGCCGGCGTACCATCGCCAGGCCATCCAATGACAACATCACCAAGATACATATCTTCCGACGGATCTTGAGCTGACTGTGGAGGCACACCTCCTCCGATTCCCACAAGCAAAGTAATTTTGATATTTGGAAAGGTATGGAACATGGGTCCCGTGAGATGGCCAGCGTTGACATTGCCAGACCGTCCACTTGGCAGGCACGCTACTACCACCTTATGCTCGCCAAATTTACCGCAGATATAAATATTCCGATCGTACTGGGTATTATACGCCGGTGTGTTGTGCTCTTCATCGAGTAAAATTCGGGCGGCTAGGAGCTCAGTGTCGCGCAGAGCACAGATCCAGGCAACGTTATAGTCTGCGCATTCGTAGGTTCGAGTTCCTCGTGCAATCTTAAATGATGAGCCACCCTCGGTCAACGTAGATGTGCCAGACTCTGCCATCGTACTGTCCATCTTTTATTCCAGACACTCTAGGAGGTCTGGACATGAGCCGCCAAGGGATTTGATTATCTTTCGATAGTAAGCCGATTGTTGTAGAGATAGAGTTGGATGACTGACCAGTTACAGGTCCTATTCAGGCTTGATATTGTCCTTCGGAACATTAGAGGCATCCACAGCCTCGCACCGGCGGGAACGAAAGGGCAAGCGCACCCGGTCGAAATGAACGCGAAACAACCGTTGAAGCGTGACAGTCTCTCTGTGTTGAGTATAAGACGCCGGATGGTCAGTATCTGAGCAACATGGAAATCATAGACATTTTGCGAATATGAAGAAGCAACGAGATGAAAGGAAGTCAGCATTTAGGTGAGGCTCTGAAAAGTTCCATGTCATTGGCTGCCTTACATACAGCTACATGCAGCCAACATCGCCCTGGCTTACCCAATGGGGATTGTCACCCTGGCTAAGGTATGTTACATGCACCCTCTTTATAGCCTTGGCCACACTCGTACTAATTGCCATGTCAAGAAGCTGGTGCCTATTGTGCTGTCTGCTGTCCGGGCGTCTTGCATGGCGGTCCATTATCTGAGCCTCACTGGTAAGCTGGTTGCGTTGGCGCTTGCCTTGATTTCAAAGCAAAATATCCTGGACCTCGAAGACTTTATAATCTTAGCAAGGTATTTGCGATTGATCTAAAACATGTTTGATCATGGCAGCAACGATGTCCGCAACAGAAGCTGACTCGACTCCTCAAGAGATTTCGAACTTCGAGATACCCTCTCCTGCCGATCAGAAGGTTCTAGACCTATCTCCTTCTCAAGATCTGTCGCGCAGTAGTATCTTCCACAAGGTCTGGAGTCGTAGTACCGAGGACAAGAACATTTCACTATATGGCTTTCGCCGATACAAAACAAGTCATTTGGTAAATCTGCGCTTCCTGGAAGAGGAAATCTCTGAGTTGGACCATAAGATCTATCAGGCTGGGCTGAATTTAGACAACGACACACGGAATCGAAACTCAGACAGGCTTGGCCTTCGATATAGTCACAGAGACTGCAGTGTGCCCGCTTTACAAGATACCATCACGGATTCCATGGTTCTGAAAATGCGAAATCTACTCAAGGAATACGGTTAGCAAACCTGATGGAGCACATAGAATCCTTTTGCTGACGGATACACGACTCAGACGATGCCTTGACCTCGTTCAATAACCTGATGGCTATGGAGACATTTTCGTTGATAGACGACGAAGGTCAAAGTCGGGAGAGGAACGATCTCCACCCATACGAGATGTACAAAACCCGCTTGGTGCGAGTCGATCTTGGTACCAGAGCAACGCATGACCCATTCCGCCGTGGCATTCAGAAAGCTCTGCAGCGCTTTCAATACTGGAGGATGTGCAGTAAGGTCAGAACCGACGAGGAAGGAGGCAGCATAAGTCGTCCTTCCCAACATTCAAAGATGGTCTCGTATCAAAACACGGCACTCCTTGCAAACATACTGTCGCGTACTTTGGTTTCGTTGATGGCCGGTTTTTTCATGGTCTTGCCCCTCATCATGGTATCCTATCAGTCAACGAAGAGGTATCATTTGATCACAATCTCAGTCTGGATCATAGGATTTTCATTATCAGTTTCGGCGACATTGCGGGCCTCTAATTTGGCTACGATTGGGGCCGTTGCTGCGTATGCCGCCGTTTTATCCGTATTCATCTCAAATAACTGAAGGTGGTTGCTAAAGAGCAGTGAGGTTGTTGGCTTCTTATGTTTGTTCTACAACTGCAGTTGACATGTCTGAGAAAAAATTTACGATTATAAGTGTTCTTAAAGGTTGATTGGCTGAATCATACACTCAGACGTTACACACAGTATTCGAATAAAGGCTGAGAAATCGTTTCATTATCTTATAGTATATTGATGTACATTGTTGAAGCTTTTGACTACTCGAAAGTTTCCGTCTCCCTACTCCAGATCATCTTATTTGCTTGATCCCATTGTTCGAAGTCAACAATCTGGAGAACTTCTGATATCGTCATCGTCCCGCCAAAACTCCTTGTTTCGGAAGCGGAGGAATCTGTCTCATCTGCATTGTTCTCACGTTCTCCACCTTCTAGCGATTTCTGATATACGGCGTCATCCTCGAACTGATCTTTAAGATAGAAAAGCGCGGTGTGTCCCCATCGATCTCGAATTGAAGGATCAATTATCAGCCAGGCAGGGAGGCGCAGACGGCTGAGAGAGCGTGGGAGACACGGCCGGAGGTTGGAAAAGGAAGAACGGAGCAAACTGAGAGTCTTTCTATCTCGAGAAAGGGGCTGACGCGCCGCGCTTTCCTCGAACGGGTCGCGCTGAACCGCTTCGAGCGACGACTTGCCTAATCGGTAGAAGTAGAAGCAGGAACAGGCTACCCTTCCATAGCCCTCTTGTTTATTTGAAAAAAAAGAGAATCAGAAACTGAGGTGGGGGGGAAACACTTTCTGAATATTGAGGCAGCGGTCTTTCTGGGGTTGATGTCGTAGAAAACGCTATGGGATTCCTTTGGATTAAAGAATGTGTGGTATCGGACGATCAACGAATCATGAAAAGATTACAGAGGGTAGAAGAGGGAAGAGAGCAGTCGATGTTCAGAGAACGTCGGAGCCGGCAACGGGTGTCCTGAGTAGCAATCTTTGGGCTCATTGTATCGCAAGGCTTAGTCGTCGATTGTTCGCCCTAGACTCCCACATTCTATCTTACGGTCCCTAATCTTAGATCGACTTTCAAACCTTAGCTCGCGCCTCTACCATTATCTCCTCCTAACCCTCCAGTCCTCCTTAATCATATCCGCCCCCTTCTCCCCAATCGCATACACCGTCGCCTGCAAATGCGCCGCAATCTGCAACGGCATGATGCTCGCATCGCACACCCTTAGACCTTGCACACCATAGACTCTCAGCCTCTCATCCACCACCCCACCCCTGATACCCTCATCGCCGCCCATCGCGCACGTGCCCACTGGATGCCAATCCGTCATCGTCGTATTACGCACCCAGTCTGTGAAATCTTCCGTATCCAGATCCCCATCGCTGGGCGCTGGAGGGAAGACGCGCTTGACGATGATGTCGGCCAAAGGAGCAGTGGAGCAGATCCGATGCCCAAACCTCTGCGCCGCAGCCATGGTTAGGAAATCGACCTGGCCGCCAGCGCCTTCATAGTAGCAGGGGTTAATAACCGGTTTATCGTCTGCAGTAGTGGGCTTCTCTTCCGGCGAAGATGAAGTTGGGATATGGATGCTTCCGACGGTGAAAGGGTATTGCAGCATCTGCATCATCGTCCCGTAGCGCTTGCCAGGCTCGGAAGCGAAGAAGGGGCTGAAGTTGCTGACGTCGAAGAGGAATTCGATTTGGCCGCTTTGCTGGGTGGAGGAGAACCGCTCGGCGAGGATGTGGTCGCGATGGCGTTTTGTTGCTGGATCGGTCGGTGGGAGTTGCGATACTAGTTTTGAGAGCTCTTCTTTGCTGGTGTAATGGGTGAAGGGGAGGTAAGCGGCTGAGTAGCCGACTGCGGTACGGATTCCAGTCTTCGATGTGGCATATTGCTCGTCGGCCGCGGCAGCGAGCATGGGATCGGAGCGGAGGGCTTCTGGGGTGACGATTGAAGGATCGAGCTCGTAGATCATCATCGTCACTTTGGAAGTCAGTAGAATAAGCGAAGGAGTTGCAATTGCTGGCCGTACACATGTGTTCCTGAAGATTCTCACCGACGTTAGGATTAGCCACTTTGGTCTCTATGCCTGCGGCTTTGAGGACTCCCGGACTCCCGATGCCAGAAAGCTCGAGGAGCTGTGGCGATTGGACGCTCCCTGCACTAATGATGATTTCGCCGTTGATGTCGACTCTATGCTCCTGGCCTTGGTGTATGAACCGTACACCCGTTGCCCGCCACTCATCTCCATTACTCCCCATTTCCAGAACAATATTTTGCGCTGTTGCCTCTGTGAGCAGCACCAAGTTCGCTCGATGTGAGGCGGGTAAATAGTACGCTCGTGCAGAGTAGCACCTCTCCTGAGTTTTGGGGTCCACTCCGGTCAAAGAGGTCCAGCAGCCAACATTGGACCCGGAGAGATGACTGGGATTGGTGTCAACTCCAAGCTTGTTGAGAGTGGCATGCCAATGCTGGCTACTGGCGGCATAGTCGGCGCAGTAGATAGTGTGCAAAGGCCCATTCGTGCCGTGGTACTCTTGGTCAAAGAAGGCTTGATGGCGCTCTTGGTATGCTTTGTCGGGTACTTGGAATGTCTCGCTTTTCTTGAAGTATGGTCTGAACGTTAAAAAGCATGAGTAGCTGTCATTGCAAATCACAGAAACTGCAGCCGTACAATTTGAAGGAAGAGCCAAAAAAGGCCGGCAATAATGGCACAATAAGTCAATGATTTTACGCTTCGGCACATTCACAATACTAGAGCTTGAAACCAATATCAGATGACAGTGGTAGACTTAGAACCTACAGTATTCCATCCCAACCCCAACCGCGATTTCCCAGTTTTTCCCAAGCATCGTAATCGCTTTTGTTCCCACGGCTCCACATCATGAAATTCAGTGCACTCGACCCTCCCAAGACTTTACCTCTGTTCCAGGCCAGTTTCCTACCATTGAAGCCAGGTTGGGGTATAGTCTCGAACTGCCAATCATACTCGGTGAACAGTATCTCTCCCAAGCGACCAGGCACATTGATACGAGGCTCATCAAGGGCGGCTGGGCCGGCTTCCAGGACCCCGACGGTGATGGTCGGGTCTTCTGAGAGCCGGGCTGCGAGAACAAGACCGGCCGTGCCGCCTCCGATAATAAGATGAGTGAATTGATGGGATAGAAAAGCATCTGCCTCGCTCAAGGAACCCATAATGTATGTAACCTTTCGTGGGCAGTGCAAGAAGAGCGGACTGAGCAGCGGTTTACGATCGTGACGACATGGAGGTGAGAGAGCACGCGGGACTGGCCACTCGAAATCCGCTTCTATAATCGTATTGAAGCGCGATCGATAAGCTTCCAGACACCGAAAGGATTGATGCTGTGCAGAGAAGGAAGGATGAGGCTAAAGACCAGCATTGTGGATCAATCTCGAATGGCACACTTACATGTACTGTGACCAGTCACATCGTTGTTTCGCCAGATGGGGGAGCACGAACCATTCTTGCTAGCCCGGAATTCTCGACGAAACCAAGCATGATTGGCGGTGCAGGTGATTGACTCGCATGAGGTCACGTGATTAATTCTAGATCGACAACTTCCATCTCCATCTTATTTTGGACTCCGACCGTCCCGTGTCCTTTCCGACTCAGACCCTCGAGTTATCTGTGCAAAGCCTTCGACGGCCATCAGCAACGTATCTTCCCTCACGCCCTGGAAACCTCGGGCCAAGGAATGTCTTTGCATCGACTCTAGCTGGCTGCCATCTGCTCAAGTTACCGATCGAAGGATTCGCGTGCCCGTCAAGCTAAGGCAGCTAATGTGAAGATGTGATCCCTGCTGCATCTTGGACCTCCACAGTGCTCACTGTTTCTGCAGCATGGTGAGCACGTGGAATGGCTTGCAGAGGTGCCCCATTGCAGCCAATGCCACCAATGCCATCTTTCCGGGATCCCGTCCTCTTCCTCAGCAGGTCAAAGAACCGGCAATTGCACGATCCTGCAAAAGCAATCATTGGATAGCCGATGTATATATCTACTTTCCTGCTTGCTCTTTTCGCTCCCGAGAACACCTCCGCTTTGCAAATGCTGCAATTGACTTGCACCCGCGCCTCGCCCTACTCTAACAAGCCCTAAGGTGGAGGGACATTGTAATTGGGAGGCTCATGAGCCGCCACCTAGTACAATGAAGAGCCATGGAAGACACTAAATTTCCAACTTCACCCGCCGACCCAGAGGAAGCCGCCACGGATATTGAAGTTACCACCAACTCCTTCAGTAGCCACGACGTTCTGCCCATCCACGTCGCCGAAAAGGTCTCCAGATGGAACAAAGCCATCGAATCTATGCGAGGTCTCGAAGCCCGTGGGATCACTCGAGTGCCCTCCCATGAGCGAGAAGCGCCTTCCTCTGCTGGCTATGTCCAGATGGTCATCCTGTGGTACAGCGCCAACATAACGCTGAACAACCTTGCCGTGGGCTTCCTCGGGCCTCTGCTCTTTAATCTTGGCTTCCTGGATAGTGCAGTGATCGTGACTTTCGCGTGCCTGGTTGGCTCGCTGGGGCCAGCTTATACCGCCATCTTTGGACCTCAAAGTGGCAACAGGACTATGGTGAGGCCTGTTGGCAAGATGGCAAAACAAGTGTCACTTACACGGAAGCAGGTCGTCGCGAGGTACTTTATGGGCTACTGGCCTGCCAAGCTCATTACGATCCTCAACATCATTCTTATGGTCGGTTATAACATACTCAGCTGTATTTTAGGCGGCCAAGTCCTCTCTGCTGTAAGCGGAGGAAGTATGTCGGTGGTTGTCGGCATTGTCATCGTCGCTCTGATTTGCTGGATCATTGCGGTCTTTGGGATGACCCCATTCCACGTATACGAAAGGTAATGTATCCGTCCCTTATCCATCCTGGTTTCTTCTGGCGGCACCAAAGCTCTCGAAGAAGCAAGCGGAAATCTGTGACTAACCCTAGGAAAGGTATCAATGGATACCCCAAACCATCGTCCTCTTCATCCTTGTCGGATCTGCAGGCCCACACTTCAACACGGCCCTGCAATCGATCGGCAATGGCGCCACCATCAACGCAAACCGAATGTCTTTCTTCGCTCTTCAATTTAGCGTGCCCGTCTCTTGGTCAGGCGCAGGTGCCGACTTCTTCGTCTATTGCCCGGAGAAAATGTCCAGATGGAAAGTCTTCGCTATGACCTTCACTGGCCTGAGCATATCATTCATCTTCGTCAACTTGTTAGGCGTCGGACTTGCGAGCGGCGTGAGCAGCGTTCCAGGCTGGGACACCGCTTACAATACGTCATCCGGCGCGCTTCTCCTGGCAGGCTATGATGGGCTGGGAGCGTTCGGGAAGTTCTGTGCGGTGGTTGTCGCACTAGGACTTTGCTCGAACGTTGTGCCAAGCACCTACGCCGCGGCGCTCGACTTCCAAGTCCTGGGCAAGGTATGGAAAGCAGTGCCACGTTATATCTGGGCGACGGTAGCAGCTCTTATCTACTTCGTGTGCGCGGTCGCTGGTCGAAATCATCTCTTCCTCATCTTCCAGAACTTCTTGGCGCTCATGGGATACTGGATGGTTATCTTCTTGACCATTGTTCTTGAAGAGCACGTCACTTTCCGACGAGGAAGGGGCTTCGACTGGGCTGCTTATGAAGATAGGACTAAGCTGCCTATGGGGATCGCGGCTTTGATAGCATTCCTCATCGGATGGGTGGGACCTATTGTTGGTATGTCCCAGGTCTGGTGGACGGGCCCCGCGGCTCGGCATATAGGAGATAAAGGTGGAGATATAGGCGACTGGTTGGGAATTGCATTTACAGCTGTTGTATTCCCACCATTGAGATACTTTGAGTTGATGCACTTCGGGACCTAGGTAGGTATGGGAGGCAACGTCGTTGGGTGAGCTCTAATTACTATATTATAATGCATGTCTTTTGGTTGTTTACCGTTCTCCTCTTGCTACTGATGCGCTTTACTGTCTGGCCGATGTTTCATCATGGCTGAGTCTCGAATAAGATTGTCTACTCCTCAAAGAAGTAGGCGCCACCTTTTCATCCTTTTCACAGCTCGTGCTGCTTCTCACTTATTCACGCTACGTAAAAGGGAGGCAGCAATCTCGAGATCAAGATGTTGGTTCTTTGACCACGGATGCTTAAGGTTGTAAGGGCGGGTCTTCTTAGTACAATCACCAACACCTCCCTCTTTCTTTGAAATCCATGACCGCCATCACATAGCAAAACGTGACATCATGGTTTCGCACCTTGCAATCGATACGGAAACCCAGAGGTCGCTTCGTGATAGCAGTGTCCAGCGCTCACAACACAAGGTGCCACCTCCAATCCAGCCTCTTCTTCGACAAAGGGTATGGGTGGGAAATGCCATGGAGCGCATAGCTGCGAGCTTGACACTGTCGCCGCAGCAGGAGGGCTGTGGTGTCCTCGGATTAGTTGGAGATGGGAAGGAATCCAGATAAAGCCAATGGAAGGGAAACGCCTGAGGCAGGAACGCGAGATTATGGAATGAAGGGGAGCCAGGGAAGAGGTGCAACGGCGGTAGGGAAGCAGCAACACCCATCTTGATACATCGGTTTGGCGTTGCTGCGAGGTTTGTAATGCAAGATGGAGACTTGGAACTTGGATGGAGCCAATAAGGTGGAGATGCCTGAGGCAGGATTATGGAGCCTTGCTACTGAAGGGAGGGCAGGGAGTTGTTCTTTGGCTAACCTGAGGCATCACCGTACTTTTCTTGAGTCTTGTGTATTCTATAGGTTCACTGGAGACTTCAGACTTCACTGCCCTTGTGGTAAATGGAGGCTTCGAACTTCAATACGGCCAATGAGATTGAGATGCCTGAGGCAGGAACATGAAGATTTGCAACGCATAAAGGGGAGGAGTTTGAGAACCATTGTTTGACTAACCTGAGGCATCGCCGTATTTTCTTTGAGTCTCATGTCTTGAACAGACTTACCAGATAGATGAATATCGCTACCTTGTCGGAACATTGGCTAAAGAGGGTAATGAGTAGTCCCACGACAGATGAGAGGCAGCGGATCGTCCAGATTGATGTCCAGACGTTAGCTCAAACGCGAGTCGGGCGCGTAAATGCCAAGCCTTCGACGTTGCCCTCCATCCGGACTGCTTTGGCTCAAACCATTCGTCCAGGATGGAAGGAAAGCTTGCTGAGCAAGAGCACAGCATCATCGGCGTCATTGCAGTCTGCCACACTGCGGAAAGGAGCGTAGCATCCTGAGACGATCAACCTTGGCTGGCTTGGAGCGATGAGCGTGGCCTAGACTGCATGAGGCAAAGCGGATTCACGACTTCGCGAGTCGAGGGCGAAGATTCGCGCTCGAAGACGTGCAGCACCGTCTTCGTTCTCCCCACTTCCCCTTCCAGGCCGACAAGGGCAGCTGGAGAGATATAGCCGCTCTTGCCCACATCGTTCCTTCCTCACTCCTCAGGCTCCCTGGTGTTGCTACTTTCATCTTTTCTCCACACATCTGTCTACACATCTTTCTATCATACACACATCTACAGATACAGAACACAGCCTTCTATATTGCTACAAAAAGCCTCCATCTCATCTAGTTACGATCTTGTCACCACCATTGCGAACAGTAATCTCCCGGTACCTAAACTACACGCTCAAGCCATCATTACCGCTATTGCTACGTGATCGACCATCAGCACACCTCTACTTGATCAATCCACTTCCACAATGGCAGCAGCAGCTCCATTGAGTACACCCGCACGGCAGCCATTCGGCTCCGTCAGCGGAGCCCGCTTGCGTAACCTGGGAAATGTCAAGAACAAGCAAAACGGTATGAGCAACATTTCCCTCAAGTGTCGATCCCGTCAAAACATCTTGAACACTTCAGCAAATGTTGTGGGCTCTAAAAGTTTTGCACTTTTACGAAACGATCCTACATCACGAAAGAACACTCACTAACTACAAATACCCTCCCAGCTATCCTAACGAACTCTTCTCTTCCTTCCAAATCCTCCATACTCAAGTCTTCCCAACCCCAAGTCTTCAACGATCTCGACTCGGAGAACATCGATCCATATACCTTTGCTTCTTCCATCAAGGCATCCAAGTCTCTTCAATCAGAACCCCACCTTAACTCATCATCGTTGTCATCATCCACGATGCAGCACTTCAAGGCTGCCACGTCCATCCTCTCGAAGGCTCATGCCGCTCGTGGGCACCTTCAACTTGCCCCTGCTACGAAGCGTAAGGCATCAACATTGGAGGACTTCACCTCCGCTGCCTTGGATCGACCCATCAAGGCTCATCGGACAAATTCTTCCGACCCTCGATTGAAAATTGCGGCTCCTACGCCTGCCCCTATTGCTCCGGCTGGTCGTTCACCTAAGTCGAAGCATGCTGGCATCCTGTCCCGTCGACGCATTTCCTCCTTGGCCACCACCCAGCATGGCCTGCCCTCCATCGACGCCGCCCTGGCCGGTACCATTACCTCATACAAGCCTAAGGCCAAGCCATCCATTAAAGACCTTGTCCGGAAGGGATGGCACTTCAAGATCCATGAGGATACCAATGAGGAGCTTGACAATATTATGATGGAACACAAGGCTTGCACCTTGGACCTGTCCTCGGATGACGAATCACGTGTCAAGGCCCGCGATGACCGCGGAAAGGAGAACATCCCTCCTATTGATGGTCTCAATGCTCCTGTCCGTGTTGCCACTGCCACCCGTGCCTATGCCGATCTCATGACTGATGAGATCCGCTCCCCTCTTGCCGACCTCAATGCCTCGGATTACTACGCCGCTGGCTGTGATGCTAATTCCCACTTCATTGTTCCTGCCGAGGGCTCCACCGACTCAAAGTCTAACATCGATCAACTCACCACGGCGAACATCGACGCCGTCCTTGCTGCCTCTGGCTCTGCTGGTATTGACAACACTGCTGACATTTGGGAATCTCAATCGGCCAAGGCCGAGAACGAGGTCGTCGCTATCTGCGCAAATGCCATGGCTGCCGAGACACCAGCACAATAGAAAAAAACATAGAATTCCAAAAAAAATTTGCGAATCGATCACAGAGATACCCCAGCTTGCACATCCAGTCTTTCAGCATATCACGGTTGTCCTCTTTCACGACACTAGCATGCATCAAACCCAGCACAGTCATTCGAGTCTCGACCTCTCCATCACTATAGCATTAGGTCAACACCTCGCGTTCTTGGGCTTCGGCCAATTACGCTCATGGTATCATCAATACTCAACGCCACGAAAGGATTAGCAGTCTACACTGAATAGGCCACTTTCACATGAATCACTCACATCGACACCAACCACCTCGAATCAGAGAAGGTCTAGGCTCCACGAGCAGCTGGCTTCTTATTCGATCGGTTTTCTTGGGAGGAATCGGCGTCGTTGGCATTTTAGGAATCGGAGTCAGCGAAAGGGTGGTATCTGGAATCGGTCAGGAGTATCTGTTTGCACACTTTGTACGCTTGTACGGGAGAAATGGTAACTTGGATCTGTAGCTTGCGCACTAAGCAATTGGGTCGATAGATAGGAAGACAGGTAGCTTGGTATCAGAGGCGAATACAGAAACCGAAACCTCCATCTGTCTATTCCTCGTCTGGTAGTGACCGTGATATCTCCTGTGGGTGACCACCTACGGCACGCTCAGCTAGCCAGCGCCCGGTCTTCATCCTCTACCGCGACCTCTGTTATCATGAGGATAGTTTCTGAAGCGCAATATTACTCGCCGTACTTGTTAGCTGCCTCTTGTATTATATCAGCAAAGGCGCTGTTTGTCGTGAATAGGGTTTAACAACTCACACGGACGATAAGAACGAGAATTTGATCGTGGGGTAAGACTTCTCCAAAGATACGTCACCCTTTCCGGCATTCGAACATTCTCTCCAAACCTCTTTCATCTGATCCAATAGGCCGCCACGACGAACAACATCTGAAGCTTCATTCCGGTTGATCTGACCATGATGACTCCTGCGGCACCTTCGAAAGCTACCATACTTGAAGAGTAAATCCGTCAAATAGCTCCCGGGACGTGCGCAATCGAACGGTACTGGAGAGCGACTGGAAACATCTATTTAGTATCGACCATTGGAGCAGTCGTTCCCCCCGCCAGATAGTCTCGAAAAGTATGAGCCACTGGTGCATCCAGGTTAGGCCTTGAAACAACAACCGGGACCTGCTGCGATCGTGGTTCACAGCCGTATTGGTTGGCAACCAGTATTATGAGCTCGGCCCGGACACGGAACGTCGTACTATCGGACCAGGTTCCGTACCTGGTAGCCTGTCCATCACCGGTCATAGAGCTTACAACTCACCAGCATCCCTCTCGCAAAACCCATGCGAAGCTTCAAAGCGGAAGAAGATCCCAAAACCCAGGTGCACAGGATTTTCGACCGAGGAGGTCGAAAAACAGGGGTACTTAAGCCGGCTATCTGTTGAACGCACCCCTTGGCTTAAGCTGTCGCGCTTCGATACTACTAGCCCGAGCACTTTTCGAGCACGGGTTCCAAAGCTATAGCGTGGGCATGGAGGACTGCCAGCAATTCTGCCTGAGGCTTTTGGCGCTTATTTGCCCGGACGGCAAGGATCTCCAGGGTATGAGGAGGTGTTTGCTCACCGAGAGCTTTGCGTTCAAGATGCGGTTGGGTCGAATCAGACGGCGTCGAGGCAGTTTTGGGGGGTTGGGGGCAAAGAGGGGGTTAGGATGCTCCAGAGATCCACAAGTTGGTTTCCAACCAAGGAACGGAGGTCCTAATAGCGGTTACTCCGGTCGTCGTCGGAGGGAGCATATAGCTTGGACCAACATATCAGTGTCCGTAAAAGGAGAACCGCATGCCATGTCGGGGAAAGCCATCATAGTCGGCAGGCCACGCAAGGCCACTTGATATTCTTCCGTATCGTCCTAGCTCCGACTTCCCTCCGAGTCCGACCTTCAGAATGGCGTCAAGAATTGGTAGAATCTGGGAACCTTGTCATATATACCCGGTCTGAATCGACAGGAAGCAAGCCAGCGCCTCCGCCTCCTCCAAACCCCAACCCAAAATCCATGCACGACCTCTAAGATCCCATACCAGACGCCCGCTGCAACCGTTGTGAACTCCATTCCGCATACCTCGCACCATAAGATCCAACCCACCTTCCCCCACTTGAAGCAGGTGGTGTAGTGCAGTCATGCATCTATTGCTTGTGTATGAAATCTATAGTGTGGGAGATCTAACATACACGAGACTGCCAAGACGCTAGTCCAATCGAGTACAAGTCTCGCAAAAGGCAGTCGCATCTTAAAGTATTGACTTCAGTATTTTTACTAAATATAAGTAAATTCTAATTCTTTAAGCAAATCAATTATTGTTAACAAGCAATTGCTAGATTTACTTGTTTGCTCTTCTAATTTATAAACTATTTATTAGATATTTTGTTTATTATCTTAATATAATATATCTAATATAGCTAAGAATCTTTAAAATTTTATTAATAATAAAATTTTAATAAGATTATTTGCAAGTAGATTTTTTATAGATATATATTTTAGAACAATTAGACTTAATTTAATTATCTCGCAAATTTAATAATATTTAAGATTAGAAATTAAGACAATTGCTTCTTAATTGTTCTTATATAAAAGAACTAAAACTTTAGAAACTATTGTTACGCTAATACTTCTTACAAAGATATTAGAGAGAATTATACTATTGAAGAGATCTATAGACGTCTTTAGACAATACTAGCAATTACTTAATAACAAGAATCTACAACTTAAGTAATTGTAATAGTAAATTAAGACTTAAGATAAGTTAAATACAATCTATAAAAGAGTTGTATTCTAATTTCTATATACTAAAAAAATATTAATTGTTTGCTTTACTTGTTTGTTAAATATAGCAAGTATAATTGCTTGTAGACTAATCGCGTCGAGTTGAATTATCGAGTTCGAATCAAGTATTCGACTCGAATTGGGTCGAGTCGATTTCAAAAGTTGGAATCAAAAAGTCGATTCAATTCCTAGAGTCGTGTTACGCTAGTACTTCCTTTGAAGATATTAGGGTAAATTGTGCTTCGAAAAGATTTGTAGACGTCTTTAGACAATGCAAGCAATTACTTAGTAACAAGAATTTGCAACTATAGACAATTTCTATGTTTATTAAATTTTAAGAGATTCGATAAATCAAAGTAACAATAAGTAAAAATCTATAATAAGTTAAATACAATTTATAAGAGAGTTGTATCTTGTTTTCTATATATTAAGAAAATATTAATTATTTATCTTGTTTGTTTGTCAAACAATGCAAGCATAATTGCTCGCAATATTTGTTTGTTAAATATAATAAACATTATATTTAGATTGTTCGCTTCTTAAACATAACAAATATAATAACAAATTTGTTCAAAAATATAAAACTTAAATTATTAATACAACTTTAATAAACTTATAATACTATCTTTTTTCTTCAAAATTTTTGTTTCGAAATTTAATATCTTCTTATTATATCTTCAAAAAAAATTAATATCAAAAATTTCTTCTTTTGAAAGAATTTTTTTTTGACGCTTTAAGTTCGATATTTTTAGCAATGCGTTTTTGTTGTAATTGTACAATGTCTAATAAAATCTATTATATAAATAATAATTTTAAAAAGTATATAAAATATATACAATTTAATTATAAGTATAATTTAACAATTTCTTTTGCATTAACTAAACAAATTTATAAAGAATAAATATATCTAAAAAGAGAAGTATATAATATATATATTAAGCTAAGTTAATTAAAAAAACAACTAGATTTAAAAAAAAAAAAAAAAAAAAAAAAAATTGTAATTAAGTAAAAGAATATTAATAATTTAAAGATAAATAAAGTATACTTTGTTAAATTTGTTACAAAGACTTTCGAATTATTGTTTAATATATTGTTTAAATAATTTTAACTTTTTATTAATTAAATTTAAAATACTATTTTTATATCTTACTTTAATAAAATTTTCTTAAAAGATTTTAATAACAATTAAGATTCTTCTTTAATTCTTATATATTTTTTAAGATAAAATATTCTTTTTATTTAATAAAATACTTTTAATTTTTTTATTGTAGAATTTTTTTAATCTTAAATTAATT
>JAABUS010001930.1_pt1 | contig 41943 bp, 39 predicted proteins | sample 5560161 | NCBI WGS metagenome assembly JAABUS01 (sample SAMN10711885, study PRJNA513376) | rock metagenome | isolation source: Antarctica rocks | place: Antarctica: Victoria Land, Trio Nunatak nord | collected 2016-01-04
AACATGCTGTTGTCCCCTTCGGCTTTCGCATCCAGGTGAGTTGGCTGACCCAGAGGTTTCCTTCCCGACCTCTCTTGCCTGAGGCAAGGATCTAGCAACTGCCGACATAGCGCACGCTGTCCCAGAAGGAGGCGTAGCCGTTGCCGGTGCGCGGGTCCATCTGCCGCCGGAGCGAGTAAACGAAGTCCTTCGCCGTCATCGGCTGGCCGTCGCTCCACGTCGCGCCCTTGCGAATCTTGAAGGTGAAGACCGCGCCGTTATTCGAGAACGACTCGGCGAGGTCCGGCTGGACGTTGAAGTCCGGGTCGTACTGCAGGAGGCCGGACTGGTGCTGCGGGACGCCGCCGCAGTAGAGGTCGCGGTTGAAGTCGTTGTCGACCGGCTCGGCGGTGATGTCCGCGCCGTCGATGAAGACTTTCTTGCTTTCCGGCCCCGTGGCGGCAACCGGCGATCCGGTCGTCACGGAGCTGGCGGCGGTCGTCGACGCGGGCGCCGCCGTTGCTGCGGGTGCGGAACTTGCCGCCGTGGTGCTCGCCGGTGCGGTGGTGCTGGCCGGCGCGGGCGCGCTGCTCGCAGCGCGGGTCGCCGCAACGGTCGCGGCGGGGGCCGCACCGGTGGTCGCGGCGGTCGTCGCAGTCGGGCTGCTGCTCCCGCCGCAGGCGGCGAGGGCGGCGGAGCCGGCGGCGGCGCTCGCCATCGCGAGGAAGGTGCGGCGCTTCATCCCCGCGCTGCGGAGATTCCGTTCCAGTCGTGCCAGCATCTCCGGGTCTTGCAACACCCGGTTCTGATCCCAGTTGTCCCGAGATTCCATCTTCCTGATCCCTCCATTACCGTCCCATTTAACATGCGCCGCCAGTATTGGGTATGGCGTGTCGCAACACACAATTGATCGTGGGTCCCGTCACAATGCTACCACATTGAGCTTATGAAGCGCGAGTCGTCGCATCACCTCCTGTTCGCGTGATGCTGCAATGCACGGTGTTGAAGGCGAAATTCGTCAGGCGTAGTGGCAGGCGACCCAATGGTCCTCCCCCCGCGGTGTGAGCAGCGGCACGTCGGTCGCGCAGTTCGGGCGCGCCATCGGGCAGCGTGTGTGGAAGACGCACCCGCTCGGCGGGTTCGCCGGGCTTGGCACGTCGCCCGTGAGGACCATCCGGTCCCGCCGCATGCCGGGGCTGGGGATCGGGATGGCGGAGATCAGCGCCTTCGTGTACGGGTGTGATGGGCTTTCGGTGATCGTCTTGCTGTCGCCAATCTCCATCATCTTGCCGAGGTACATCACGCCGACACGGTCGGAGATGTGCGCGACGACGGCGAGGTTGTGCGCGATGAAGAGATACGTCAGGCCGAACTCGCGCTGCAAGTCGCGCAGCAGGTTGAGCACCTGCGCCTGGATCGACACATCGAGCGCGGAGACCGGCTCGTCGCAGATGATTAATTGCGGGTTCGGCGCGAGCGCGCGCGCGATGCCGATCCGCTGCCGCTGCCCGCCGGAGAACTCGTGCGGGTAGCGGTTGACGAAATAGGAGTTCAAGCCGACGACGCGCAGGAGCTCGCGCACCCGCTCGCGCCGCTCCTCCTTCGTGCCGATGCCGATGATGTTCAGCGGCTCCGCGATGATCGAGCCGACGGTCATGCGCGGGTCGAGCGAGGCGGCGGGGTCCTGGAAGATCATCTGGACGCCACGGCGCAGCTTGCGCAGTTCGTTGCCCTTGATGTGTGACAATTGATGCCCGTCGAACATGACCGTGCCACTCGTCGGGTCATAGAGCCGGATGAGCGTCTGGCCGAGCGTCGTCTTCCCGCAGCCGGACTCGCCAACGAGGCCGAAGGTTTCGCCCTTGCGGACGGAGAAGGAGATGCCGTCCACCGCGCGTATCGTCGCGCTGCGGCCAAACCCACCGACGCTGAAATGCTTCTTAATATCATCCACAACGAGGATGGCATCCTGCTCAATCGGCTTGGCCGATGCCTCCACAACTTCCTGTGCCAACGGAGTCTCCTTCGGGGAGTAGAGCGTGGACAGTAGACAGTACGGGATCGCGGCCACTGACTACTGACTACTGACTACTGACTACTCTCTGCTCGTGTTCAATCGGGTGCCAGCACGCCGCGAGATGACCGGGCCCCATCACTTCCAGCTTCGGCGTCTCTTCACACTTCAGTGTCCGGCGCGGGCAGCGTGGCCGGAAGCGGCATCCCTTCGGTGGGTCGCGCAGGTCCGGTGGCAGCCCACCGATGGGATTGAGCGGCACCTTCACGTCCTCACCGATGCGCGGCACGGAGTTCATCAGACCAACCGTGTACGGGTGCCGTGGGTGGTTGAACAATTCATCGACGGGTGCCATCTCGATGATCTGGCCGGCGTACATCACGATGACGCGCTTGCACATCTCCGCGACGACGCCGAGGTCGTGCGTGATGAGGATGACGGCGGTACCGGTCTCCTCGTTCAGTTTTCGCATCAGATCGAGAATTTGCGCCTGAATCGTCACGTCGAGCGCGGTGGTCGGCTCGTCCGCAATCAGCAACTTCGGGTTGCAGGCGAGCGCGATCGCGATCATCACGCGCTGCCGCATGCCGCCGGAGTACTGGTGCGGGTACGAATCGAGCCGCTCCTCCGCGCCGGGGATGCCGACCTGCTTCATCAGTTCGATGGCGCGCTGCCGCGCCTCTTCCTTGGACATTTTCAGGTGCAACATCAATGGTTCCGTCAGCTGGAAACCAATCGAGAGCACCGGGTTGAGCGAGGTCATTGGGTCCTGGAAGATCATCGCCATGTGATGCCCGCGCACCTTGCGCATCTCGGCGTCGTCCATGTCGAGGATGTCGTAGACCTTATCGTCCACGCGGAAGGTGATCGCGCCGTCCACGATCCGGCCGGGCGGGTTCGGCACGAGGCGCATCAGCGAGAGCGACGTGACGGACTTGCCGCAGCCAGATTCCCCGACGATGCCGACCGTCTCCCCCTCGTCCACCGAGAACGAGACGCCATCCACCGCGTAGACCGTGCCCGCGCGCGTGAAGAACTGCGTCTTCAGCCCCTCGACTTCGAGAATCGGCTTCCTTCCATTCTCCCCCGCACCACTCGCCGCCATTGCGCGCGATGCTACCGTTTCAGCCACTGATTACTCCTCGGATTTGAACCGCGAAGGCGCGAAGGGCGCGAAGGAAACACGAAGAAAAGCATCTCATTTTCGTATCTCCTCTTCTCTCCTTCGTCCTTCGCGCCTTCGCGGTTAAAGCGTTCCCTTAGTTGTTGCCCTTCGGGTCGAGGGCGTCGCGCAGGCCGTAACCGAGCAGGACGAAGGCGAGCATCGTCAGCATGACGCAGATGATCGGGATGATCGCCAAGTGCGGATCGCTGCGGAGGAACTGCTGCCCCTCGGCGACCATGCCGCCCCACGACGGCTTCGGCGGGCGGATGCCGATGCCGATGAAGGAGAGGAACGCCTCGCCGAAGATGGCCGTCGGGATCGCGAAGGTCGTCGTCACAATCAGCGGCGTGAGGCTGTTCGGCAGCAGGTGCCGCATGATGATGTAGGTGCCGCCCGCACCGGCGGTGCGCGCCGCCTTGATGTAGTCGAGTTCCCGCAGCGAGAGCATCTGCCCGCGCGTCAGGCGCGCCATCGTCACCCAACTCGTGACGCCGAGCGCGAAGACGATGTTGAAGACGCCGGGGCCGAACGCCGCGAGCAGGATGATGGCGATGAGCAGCGGGGGCAGCGTGTTGAAGAGATCGGTGATGCGCATCAGCGCCGTGTCCGTCGTCCCGGCGAAGTAACCCGCGATGGAGCCGATCGTGACGCCAATCGCCAGCATGAAAGCGACGGTGCCGAAACCAACGAGCATCGAGGTGCGCGCACCGAAGACAATGCGAGTGAAGAGATCTCGCCCGACATTGTCCGTGCCGAAGGGGAACCAGTAATTCGGGCGCGTCCGGTAGAACTCCCCCGGCACCTTCTCGGCGAAGCCATACGGGGTGATGAAGTTCGCGAAGATTGCGCAGAAGAGGATCAGCAGGATGAAGGCGAGTCCGAGCACTGCGAGCTTGTTCCGAAAGAGCCGGTAGACCGCGTCTTTAAGGAGGCTGCTCTGCTTGTACACCTTCTCCTCGACGAGCGGGAGCGCAATCGCGGTCGTGTCGGCGGTTGCCGGTACGACGGGTATCCCGGTCGGAAAGTCGCTGCGATCAGAGGTTGCCACAGAGAGACTCCTTCCGCCTACCGGCGACCGACGAAGCGAACGCGGGGATCAATCATGCCGTAGACCACGTCGAAGACGAGGGTCATCACGGTGAGGAATGCGCCGAACAGCAGGAAAATCGCCATAATCATCGGGTAGTCCCGGTTGCTGAGGCTCGTGACGAAGTACTTGCCGATGCCGGGGATGCCGAATGTCTGCTCGACGACGAATGTCCCCGTGCCGATACCGGCAAAGATCGGGCCGATGAGGGTAATCGCGGGCATGAGCGCGTTCTTCAGGACATGCCGCCCGATGACGCGCTGCTCACCGACACCCTTCGCGCGCGCCGTCCGCACGTAGTCCGAGCGGATCGCATCGAGCATACTGGCGCGCGTGTAACTGGTGATCGTTGCGAGTGGGAGGAAGGAGAGGGAGAGCACGGGTAAGATGTAGTCCTTCGGCGTGCCGCTCCATGTGGTCTTGAAGCCGAGGTTGAGGTGGAGCGCCCCTGGCAACACGATGATCGTCAGGAAAAGAAGGAGGAAGGCCGCGACGAAGTTCGGCAGGCTGGCGCCAAAGATGGCGATCAGCGTACTCAGGTAGTCGAGCGGGCCGTTCTGATTGACGGCGGCGAGCACGCCAAGCGTGATGCCACCAACGAATGAGACGATGGTGGCGAGAAAGCCGATCCTGAGACTGACGGGGAATTGCTCCCGGATAATTTCTTGCACCTTGCGGCTCTTGAAGAAGGTGCTGTACCCGAACTCACCGTGCAGCACATTCCCGATCCAAGTGACGTATTGCACCGGCAGCGGCTTGTCGAGGCCGTACTGGCGGTTCAGGTTCTCGACGTAGCCCGGGCTTGACTTCTCGATCTGAAACGGGCTGCCGGGCGTCGCGTGCATCAGAATAAAAATCGCCAGTGACATGAGAATCAGGGTTGGAATCATCCACAGGATACGCCCCGCGATGTATCGACCCATGCCGAACCTCCGTCTGCACCCTTATACAATTCATTGCCCGCCCGATGTGGGCGGCCCGTCGTGGTTGAGGCGAATGCTCAATGGACCATGCATAATTGATTCGCGCGGAATGTAGCACGTTCCGTAACCCATGTCAATCGAGTGATAACACCACGATTATACGCCTCTTTTTGTGCATTTTGACGTACCGGGAATTTTCGACGGAGACGCGTGGACATGGAAACGCGCGTAGCGTCATTCAGTGAAGCGGTAGCGGACGAGCGCGGCGATCACAATAAAGCCATCACGCCAGTTGATTTTCTTGCCCTCGTTGAACTCACGCCCATTGTACGCAATCGGCACCTCGTAGATGCGGTGGCCGCGCTTGAGAATTTTTGCGGTCATCTCGGGGTCGAAGCCCCAGCGGTTCTGCTTCAGCGTGAAGGACGTTGCGACAGCGCGCGTGCACAGTTTGTAGCACGTCTCCATGTCCGTCAGCGTCGTGTTGTAGAGGATGTTGGCAATCGTCGTCAAAAGGTTGTTGCCGACCTGATGCCAGTAGTACATCGCCTTGTGCTCGCCGAGGAAGCGCGAGCCGTAGACGACGGCGCTCCGGCCTTCGAGGATCGGGCGGAGCAGCACGGGGTAGTCGCGTGGGTCGTACTCAAGGTCGGCGTCCTGCACGAGAATGAAGTCGCCACGCGCGTGCGCGATCCCCGTGCGGACGGCCGCGCCCTTGCCCCGGTTGCGCGGCTGGAGCAGGACGCGCACGCCGGGGAGTTCGGCGAGGCCGGGCAGCATCTCCCGCGTGCCGTCCGTCGAGCCATCGTCCACGAGCAGAATCTCCGTGGTGATCCGTTGCGGGCTGAGATCGACGGCGCGGATGCGGCGCACGATCTCTGGCAGCGTCTCCCGCTCGTTGTACACCGGCACGATGACCGAGAGCGTCCGCCACGCTGGGGAATCGGGTTCCGTCGGCCACTGCCAGGACATGCGTCGTCGCCTCCTCCGAGTCGTCCGGGCATGTTCACCCGCTGCGGGATACTACCGCATCAGTCGGCCTGGTGCACACCGGGCACCGGGGTGTGCAACCGGCGGCAAAGCACGGGGAGCGATTCGAAGCGGAACGGGTGCGCCCGGCGCTCGGCGTGGGCGATGATTTCGTCCACGGTGCGCCGCGCCCGGTCAATCGTGCGCTGCGGATAGGCGAATTGCGCGGCGTACCGCACGAACTCATCCTCGTCGTGCAACTCGATTCGACCGTCCGGGAAAATGATGATGTCGAGATCGAGGTCCGTGTACGTGATGACGGGTTCCGGCTCAGCACGCCAACGCGGCGGCTTCGCGACGTTGCAGTAGTAGCCCCCGAGGGCGCCGGTCGTAGGTTCATACGCGGTCGTGACGTTCCACCAGCGGTCTGACCAGTAGAACTCCATCGCCAAATCGCCGGGCCGGAAGATCGGCGAGCGCCCTTCGACCTCCGGCCCAAAGACCCCGGAGACGATCACATGGCACGGCCGCCAGCGCAGCACCCGCACTGGATAGCCGAACTTCGGCTTCTCGCCCGTACGCGGGTGATAACTCTCCACCCGCGCCTCCACCGGCTCTTCCGATAACGCCATCGCTGACTGACTCCCTCATTGAACCGCCAGGACCGCAACAAGTAACAAGTCGAGAGTCCAAAGGGTACGGCGGCATCTTTCGACTTGTTACTGTTGACTCCTCCTTGGCGTCCCTGGCGTCCTTGGCAGTTCAAACACCCCGTCACAGGATGAAGTTGCTCAAATCCTCGTCGGCGGCGATGTCACCGATCTTCTCGCGCACGTAGGTTGCGTCGATGACGATCGTTTCGCCCCGGTGCGCGGTCGCGTCGAACGAGAGGTGCTCGATGACGCGCTCCACAATTGTCGCGAGGCGTCGCGCGCCGATGTCCTGCGTGCGGTTGTTCACGTCCGCCGCGAGGCGCGCCATCTCCACGAGGCCGTCATCGGTGAACTGCACCTCGACCCCCTCGGTCGCGAGCAGGGCGACGTATTGCTTCGTGAGGGCGTTGCGCGGCTCGCGCAGGATCGCCAGCAGATCGGTCTCGGTCAGGCTCTGCAACTCGACGCGGAGCGGGAACCGTCCCTGCAACTCCGGGATCAGGTCGGAGGGTTTCGCGGCGTGGAAACTCCCGGCGGCGATGAAGAGGATGTGATCGGTCTTCACCGGGCCGTACCGCGTCATCACGACGGAACCCTCGACGATGGGCAGGAGGTCGCGCTGCACGCCCTCGCCGGAGACGTCCGCGCCGTACTCGCCGTTGCGGGAGATCGTCTTGTCGATCTCGTCGATGAAGACGACCGCCGCATCCTCGGCGCGATGGATCGACTCGTCCACCACCGCGTCGAAGTCCACCATTCGGTATGCCTCCTGCTGCGTCAGGATGCGGCGCGCGTCGCGCACACTGACCCGGCGCGACCGGCGGCGCGGCGCGTTGCGGCTGAGGTCCTCCAGAAAGTCGCCGTAGCTGCCCTCGTCGAGTGGGCCATCGTCGCCGTACTCCTCAAAGAACTGCTCCACGTCGATCTCGACGGTGACATCTTCGAGCAATTCCTGGTTGAGCATCTCCAGCAGTTTCTTGCGCTGACGCCGCTCCCGCTGCGCGTTCACGGCGCGCTCCGGCTCCTGCTGCTCCTGCTTCTCCGGGAGGACACCGGAACGGCGGCGCGTGCGTGGTCGGCGCTCGCTGTCGGTCTGTTCGAGCAGGTAGGTAATTAAGCGGTCGCGCGCGGCGACTTCCGCCTGGCTCTTGACCGCTTCGAGGCGCAGTGTGTGCAGATTGGAGATGGAGACCTCGACGAGATCGCGGATGATCGACTCCACATCGCGCCCGACATACCCCACCTCGGTGAACTTCGTCGCCTCTACCTTGATGAACGGGGCATCGACGATCTTGGCGACGCGGCGGGCGATCTCCGTCTTGCCGACGCCCGTCGGCCCCATCATGAGGATATTCTTTGGCGTGACCTCGTCGCGCATCTCCTCGGTGAGCAGCTGGCGGCGGTAGCGGTTGCGCAGGGCGATAGCGACGGCGCGCTTCGCCTCGTTCTGCCCGATGATGTACTTGTCGAGTTCCGCGACGATCTCCGCCGGCGTCATCGCGGTCGGCGGGGCGGGCTCGGTGACGATGGGTGGGGGCGTGCCCGGCGGCGCCGTGTTTGCGGCCTGTGCGGGTGGTTGGCGTGGATCGCGGGTGGTGACGTGCTCAGTTGCGCTCATCGGATCGTCCTCCGCCGGTACGGCAGGGCTGCCTCGGCCTTGCCCACCGTCAGCACGGTGATGTGGTCGTTCGTGTAGATGCAGGTATCCGCCGCGATGTGCATCGCCTTGTCAGCGATCTCCTGCGCGGAATACGCGGTGCCGTCGAGGTACGCCTTTGCGGCAGCGAGCGCGAAGGGGCCACCGGAGCCAATCGCGATCACGCCCTCGTCCGGCTCGACCACGTCCCCCTCGCCGGAGAGCAGCAGGATCTGGTCGCTGTCCGCGACGAGTAACTGCGCCTCCAACCGCCGCAAGTAGCGGTCGGTGCGCCACTCCTTCGCCAGTTCCACGGCGGATTTCCGCAGGTTGCCGCTGTGCTCGTCCAGTTGCCCCTCGAACTTCTCGAAGAGCGTCAGCGCGTCCGCGACCGCCCCGGCGAAGCCCGCGAGGACGCGGCCATCGCCGAGGGCGCGCACTTTCTTCGCGCCGTGCTTCATCACCACATCGCCAAAGGTAATCTGTCCGTCGCCCGCCATCGCCACCGTGTCGCCGCGTTTGACCGCGAGGATCGTCGTGCCGTGCGCGCGCACCGGGGAAGTATCATTCGTGTATGCCATGAATTTCGGTGTATCCTTCATCGAGTACATTACCCCAATCCCGCACAGGAGCGTACCACCCCCCTGCCATGGGTACAACGGCAACAGAATGTGACGCGGAGAGCGGCGTGCAGGGATGCCGCCGCATTTCGTCGGGGCGGTTCGCGAACTGCCCGGTGTCCTTTCTGTCTTCGAAAACTCTTGCCATGCTCACGGGGAGGACGGTTCACGAACCGCCCCGACGAATCGGGTCAAGGCTTCCGCGAAACGTTGTCCTTCACAATTTTCCGGCTCGCAGGAAGAACGCACCGATAGAATGCCCGCATAAACAGCGTGCCGGCAGTGAAGTTGCCAAAGCCTCCGCAGTCCATTGCCTACACTCCACCGTATCTCACTCCCCCTTCCCCACGGGGAAGGGGACCGGGGGGTTAGGTCAATCCGCCGAAACCGCGACGGGTTCCGGGGCGACCTTGCGCGGGTCGGTGTTCGTCGTGAAGTCGCAGTCCGGGTAGCGATTGCAGCCGTAGAAGACGCGCGCGCCCTTGCGGGTCTTGCGCTCCGTCAGCACGCCGATATGGCACTTCGGGCAGGCGACGCCGGTAGACGCGCTCATCGCCTTCGCCGCCTGGGTCGCCTTCTTGATCGCACAATCCTTGCACTCGGGGTACGCGCCGCACGCCTTGTACGGCCCGAACCGCCCCTGCTTCATCACGACGGCCTGGCCGGAGGTCGGGCACGTCTCGCCCGTCTCCTCGTCGGCGCGGCGGGCGACGGGGTTGCCCCCGGCGTCGAGGTCCATCCGCCCCTTGCACTCGGGGTAATCCGAGCATGAGAGGAACGGGCCGAAGCGCGAGAACCGCAGCAGCATCGGCTTGCCGCAGATCGGGCAGGCATGCTCCGTCTCCTTGCCCTTGACGGTCTCGGTGGATGCCTCCGCTTTCTTCACCGTCGCATCGAAGGGCGTGTAGAACTGATGGAGCACCGGTACCCACGCCGTCTTGCCCTCCGCGACATCGTCCAGCCGCTCCTCCATCTGCGAGGTGAAGCCGTAGTCGATGACGTCGGGGAAGTTCGCGACAAGCACATCGGTGACGATCATGCCCAACTCGCTCGGCACGAGCACCTTCTCGTCCTTCGTCACGTAGTTCCGGGCCATGATCGTCGCGACTGTCGGCGCGTACGTGCTTGGCCGACCGATACCGCGCTCCTCCAGCGCTTTGACGAGCGTCGCCTCGGTGTAGCGCGGCGGCGGCTGCGTCCAGTGCTGCTCCGCGAGCAGTTTCACGAGATCGACAGGCTCGTCTGCCGCGAGGGCAGGCAGCGCGTCCTTGTCGATCTCGTCGTCCGCGTCGCCCACGTCCCGCCCTTCCCGGTAGACCTCGAGGAAGCCGGGGAAGCGGATCACTGAACCGCTCGCGCGGAAGGTGTACGCGATGTCGCCGCGCGGCGGCGTGCCGAGCAGGTCCACCTGCGTGACATCGAAGACCGCTTGCGCCATCTGGCTCGCGACGAACCGCTGCCAGATGAGGCGGTAGAGGTTGAACTGCTGCGGGTTCAGGTACGGGCGCACATCCTCCGGCGCGCGGCTCGGATCCGTCGGGCGGATCGCCTCGTGCGCCTCCTGCGCCCCCTTCGCCTTCGTCTTGTAGAAGTTCGGCTTGGCCGGATAGAAATCACCACCATAGCGGGAGACGATCACCCGCCGCGCCGCCTCCCGCGCCTCGTCAGAGACGTTCACCGAGTCGGTGCGCATGTAGGTGATGAGGCCGACTTCCCCCTCCTTGCTGGAGAGTTTGACGCCCTCGTACAACTGCTGCGCGATCCGCATCGTGCTCGCGACGGCGTAGCCGTGCTTGCGGGACGCCTCCTGCTGCAGGGTGCTCGTCGTGAAGGGCGGCGCGGCGGCGCGGCGTCGCTCCGTCTTGTTCACATTCTGGACGGCGTAACGCGCGTTGTTCAGTCCGTCGAGAATCGCCTGCGCGTCGCCCTGCACCTTGAGATCGGCCTTCTTGCCGTTCACATGCGTCAGGCGGGCGTGGAAGAGGTCGCGCGCGGTGCGCTCCTGCCCGGTGATCTTGGCGAAATCCGCCTCGACCGTCCACGACTCGACAGGGACGAACGCGACAATCTCCCGCTCGCGATCGACGACGAGCCGCAGCGCGACGGACTGGACGCGCCCGGCGGACAGCCCGCGCGTCACCTTCTTCCAGAGGAACGGCGACAGGCGGTAGCCGACGATGCGATCCAGCACACGCCGCGCCTGCTGTGCGTCCACGAGGTGCATGTCGATCGCACGCGGGTTCGCGATGGCGGCGCGCACGGCGTCTTGTGTGATCTCGTGGAAGGTGACGCGATGCACGGGCTTGTCGCGCGTCGGCGTCGTCGCCTTGACGACGTGCCACGCGATCGCCTCGCCCTCACGGTCGGGGTCGGTCGCGAGGTAGACCGCGCTCGCGCTCTTAATCGCGGACTTCAGTTGCTTGACCGTGTCGGTCTTGTCCTCGGTGACGACGTAGGTCGGCTCGAAGTCATGCTCGAAGTCGATGCCGATCCCCCGGTCGGGGAGGTCGCGCACATGGCCCATCGAGGCGCGCACCGCATAGCCGGGGCCGAGGTACTTCGTGATCGTCTTCGCCTTCGCGGGCGACTCGACGATGACGAGGCGCGTCCCCTCGGCGATGGGCGGCATGGTGTACCGCCCGCCCTTCGTCGTGCGCGTCCGCGTCCCGCCGCTCGCGGCCTTCGTTGTGGTCGTGCGGCGGGTCGTGGTTGTCGCACCGGCGCGCGCGGGCGTCTTCGTCGTCCTCGTTGTCGTGCCGCGCTTCGGCGGCTTCTTCGCGGGCGGCGTGCTGTCGCTCGCCGCGCGGGCGCGCGTCGTTCGCGTGGTCGGTTTCTTCTCTATCGTCTCATCGGGCATCGCGCCCCTCCTGTGTACGTTCATTGCTTCCCCGCGTCAGAGTAGCAGAAAAGCCGCCGCCGCTGTCAATACGACGAACTACCAAGTGTAACGCCACGAACGCATTTTCTAATCCCGGCGGGGCAAAATCGAGGGAGGATTCATGTCAAGTTGTGCCCCGTCAAGCGTTCGATGATCTTCTTCACATCCTGCGCGCGACTGCGGGGCATGACGAGGATGGCATCGGCGGTATCGACGATGATGAGGTCTTCCACGCCGATGGTGGCGACCACGCGATCCCGCCCGTGGATGAGCGTGCGCTTCGTCTCAATCGCGATGTGCGTGGTACCAATCGCGATATTGCCGTCCTCGTCCCCCTGCATGAGTGAGGCGAGGGTATCCCAGTCGCCGACATCGTTCCAACCTGGGTCGCATGGCACGGTGACGAGCGGGTGGAACTTCTCCATGATGCCGACATCGATGCTCGCCTTCGGCAGGGTCGGGAAGACCGCTTCGAGCGTCTCGACATAGGCGTCCGTGCCAATTGCCGCCTGAATACGCATTAGGCCCGCATAAATTTCGGGCTGGTGTGTGGCGAATGCATCGAGGAGCGTCCGCACGCGGCAGATAAACAGCCCCGCGTTCCAGACGAAGTCGCCCGTGGCGAGGTACCCCTCCGCCACCGCCCGCGTTGGCTTCTCGACGAACCGCACCGCCTCACGCACGCAGAGGTCGCCCGCCTGATGCGTGACGCCCGCCAGTTCGATGTAGCCGTAGCCCGTCGCCGCGTGCGTCGGGGTGATGCCGATGGTGACGATCGCGCCGTCCCGCGCGGCGACGGCCCCAAGCGCGACCGCAGCGCGCAGCACCTCCGGCTTCAGGATGGCATGATCCGCGTGGAACGAGGTGAAGAGCGCGTCCGGGTCGTGGTGCGCGATGTGGATAGCGGCGAGGCCAAGAGCCGGGCCGGTCTCCCGCGCGACCGGCTCGACGATAAGGTGATCGGCAGCGAGTTCCGGCACCTGCCGCGCCACTTCCGGTGCGTGGACGGCGTTGACGGCGATGAAGAGCCGGTCCGGCATGATGAGCGGCTGGAGGCGGCTGACCGTCTCCTGCAACATGCTCCGGTCGCCGAGGAGGTTCAGCAGCGGCTTCGGGCGGTGCTGGCGCGACAGCGGCCAGAGCCGCGTGCCGCCGCCACCCGCGAGGATCACGCCATAGAGATTCATCAGCTTATCACTCCTGACCTGTGTCGCGGCATGACGCGCCCCACATCGTCCGCACGTCGATGTTGTCTGTGAGAACGATGGAACAGGCGCAAAGTTACGGCCAGTTATGCACGCACATACAATTGCGGTCCCGCCGGGCGCACGATGCCCGTTAATTCCAGTTGCACGAGCAGCCCGTTGACATCGCTGATCGGCAGGCCACTGGCGCGGCAGAGATCGTCGATGTGAACTGGCTCCGCGCCCAGCGCGCCGAGCAGGGCGTCCGCGCCCGGCACCCCCGGCAGCACGGGCAATGCCTGCTGCGTCGCGTGCTGCTCGCGCCGGATTTCCAGCTGCAACTCCGCGAGAATATCATCGACGCTCGTGACGAGCCGCGCGCCGTCCCGGATGAGCGCATTGCACCCGGCGCTCATCGGATTCAGGATGCTCCCCGGCACGGCGAAGACATCGCGCCCCTGGTCGCCGGCGAAATCTGCCGTGATCAGCGCGCCGCTCTTCGCTCCCGCCTCGACGATGACGACGCCGAGCGCAAGGCCGCTGATAATCCGGTTCCGCGCGGGGAAGTTCGCCGGGTCGATCCGCGCGCCGGGCGGGTACTCCGTCATGAGCGCCCCGCCGCCCTCCGCGATCCGTTTCGCCAGTGACTTGTGCTCCGGTGGGTAGATGGTGTGCAGCCCGTGGCCGAGCACGGCGATCGTGCGTCCCCCGGCGGCGAGGGCGCGTTCGTGCGCGATCCCGTCGATCCCTTTCGCCAGGCCACTCACAACGGTGACACCGACCGCCGCGAGGTCCGTCGCGATCCGGTGCGCCACCTCACGCCCGTACGGCGACGCCCGCCGCGTCCCGACGACCGCGACCGCGAGCGCGTCGTCCGGTGTCAGTTCACCCCGCAGATACAACACGGCGGGCGCGGCCGCAATCATCCGCAGGCGTTCGGGGTACCCCTCGTCGTGCAGCGTGAGCGCGGCGATACCGGCCCCGACCAACTTTTCCCACTCCGCTTCGGGTTCGATCTCACCGAACGCCTTCACCGCGCTGGCGCTCGTGCGCTCGTCCAGTCCCGCCGCTCGCAGATCGACGGATCGCGCGCCCCACGCCGCTCGCATCGTCCCGCACGACCGGAGCAACAGCCGCATCCGCGCCGGTCCGATCCCCGGTACCTGCGTCCATGCCACCCAGTATGCCTGTTCCTCCACATCCACCATGTGCGGCAGTATACACGGAAGCGGGCAGCGGGAAGTCGGCGGTCGCCAGTCAGCAAGTGCGAGATGATGCGTCCTCTTTGCTTGCCTCCGTGATGGCGAAGCGTCCGGACTTGACACCGCGATGTTTATTCGATACACTTCTAATTAGATGAATGTCGATTAATGGAGGGCGATGGGCGATGGGTGAAGAGGAACAGCAGATCGCGTTGCAGTTTTTTCGCGCGCTGGCGGACGAGAGCCGGTTGAAGATTGTTGGGCTGCTGGCGAACGGCGAGCGCAGTGTGGACGAACTCGCGGACGCGCTCCATCTGAAAGCGCCGACGGTCTCGCACCACCTGACGAAACTCCGGGAGGCGGGGCTGGTGCAGATGCGTGCGGAAGGGACGGTACATTGGTATCGCCTGGACAGCGACGCCCTGCGGCGGATGAGCAGGGAGATTCTCACGCCGGAGCGCATTGCCTCCCTCGCGGACAATATGGAGGGCGATGCGTACGAGCGGAGGGTGCTGCGGCAGGCCTTCGAGGGTGAGCGCTTGAAGCAGATTCCGGTGAGCCGGAAGAAGCGCGATGTCATCCTGAACTGGCTCGCGGGCCGCTTCGAGATCGGCAGGCGCTATCCGGAGAAGGAATTGAACGCGATTATCAAGCGGTATCACGAGGACTCCGCGACCCTGCGCCGCGAGTTAATCAACGGCGGCTGGATGGAGCGCGAGCAGGGCATCTACTGGCTGGTCGACGGCGCGCGGCAGCCGCATGGGGAGACGGAGGCCGTGCGCCTCGTCGGCGAGGAGGGCGTGCGCTGGCGGATCGCGCACCGCGTTGATCGACGCACCGCCGCCGATCAATAGGGAGCGAAGCGACGACGGCACAACCGATTCCTCCCTCACTCCATATCCCCCGCGCTTGACGGCCCTGCGGATGCCACGGATCATAGATGTGTGACGCCGCCAGATCGACCGTGATGAAGGGAGTCCCGCATGAAAATCGGCATCTTCGACCCGCTTTTCGCCAGCCAGCCGATCGAGGAGATGCTCGATTTCGTCGCGGAGGCCGGCTGCGGCGCGGTCGAGATCAGTTGCGGCCGCTACCCGAACAACGCCCACATCGACCTCGACGCGCTTCTCGCGGACGACGGCAAGGTACGCGACTACAAGGCGCTCTTCACCGCGCGCGGGCTGGAAATCTCCGCGCTCTCCTGCCACGGCAACCCGCTGCACCCGAACAAAGAGCAGGCGCGCGCGAGCGACGCGATCTACCGCAAGACCGTCGCGCTGGCGCAGAAATTGGAACTGCAAACGGTCGTCTGCTTCTCCGGCTGCCCCGGCGACTCGGAGGGGTCGAAGTACCCGAACTGGGTGACGTGCCCATGGCCAACGGACTTCCTCGACATCCTCGAATGGCAGTGGAACACAGTCGCCATCCCGTATTGGAAGGAGGCGGGGCAGTACGCGGAGGGGCGCAACGTCCGCGTCGCGTTCGAGATGCACCCCGGCTTCCTCTGCTACAACCCGGAGACGATGCGGCGGATGTCGGACGCCGTCGGCCCGGTGATCGGCGCGAACGTGGATCCGTCGCATCTCTTCTGGCAGGGGATCGACCCGTGCCAGGCGGTGCGGTATCTGAAAGGGATCGTCTACTACGTCCACGCGAAGGACACCGCGCTCCACCCGTACAACATCGCGACCAACGGCGTGCTGGACACGAAATCGTACCGCGATGTCGCGAACCGCGCGTGGGTCTTCCGCTCCGTCGGGTACGGGCACGATCTCCTTTTCTGGCGGCAGTTCGTCTCAGCCCTGCGCGAGGTCGGTTTCGACGGCGTCCTCTCCATCGAGCACGAAGACGCCCTCGCCTCCTCGAAGGAGGGCTTCCTGAAGGCGGTCGGCACGTTGAAGGACGCGATCTTCGAGGAATCCCCCGGCGAGATGTGGTGGGCGTAGGACCCACCCCCTAGTCCCCTCCCAAGGCGGGAGGGGGGACCGGATCTACGTGTCATATCTGCCCCTCCCCCTTCCCCGTGGGGAAGGGAGCCGGGGGGTTAGGAAGGATTCATCCATGCCATTCCGTCTCGCCGTTCAGGAAAATCTGCTGACCGCGCCATCGCTGGATGAGAAGTTCGTACAGGCGGCGCAGTGGGGGTTCGACGCCATTGAGGTGCGCGGAGACACGCTCCGCACGGAGCACCGCGCTATCACGCAGTGCGTCCGCCGGGGGGAGGGGCGCGTCGCAGGGATCGTCGGCGGCTATCGCGGCTGGCCCGTTGCGGACGACGCCGACGAGCGGCTGCAATGTTTGGAGGATATCGCGCGCCTGCTCACCTTCGCGGCGGAGGTCGAAGCGGCGGGCGTCATCGTCGTGCCGATCTACGGGTACTCGGCGCGGCTGCCGTACGCGCAGAAGCGGGACGCCGTCGCGGACGAGGTGCGGCTGGCCAGCGCGCTGCAGGAGTTGACCGAGTTCGCGGCGTCGGTCGGCTCGACACTGATCCTGGAGCCGCTGAACCGCTACGAGACGCACCTCATTCACCGGCTCGAACAGGGCATGGAGTGGTGCGAGCGGATCGGCAGCGAGCGGATGCGGCTCCTCGCGGACTTGTTCCATATGAACATCGAGGAGCGCGACCCGATCACTGCGCTCCACACCGCCCGGCAATACCTCGGCTACGTCCACCTCGCGGACAACACACGGCACGAGCCGGGGACGGGGATCACCGACTTCATGGCCGCCTTCCGCGAGTTGCGCACTATCGAGTACGACGGCTACTGCTCCCTGGAATGCAACCTGACGGGCCGCGCCGATGATGTGCTGCCGCGCACCGTCACCTACCTTCGCTCGCTCTGGGGCGATGATTAGCGAGGATGGGGAATAAACCACGACGATGACACCGTCTGAGCGACAAGCACTACAGATCCTCGAAAGCGAAATTCATCGGGCGACATGGGATATCAAGAGGCCCCGCACGGGGAACCATGACGCTTTTATCGCCACGCATGGTACCCGACAGGTCTTCCTCAAGTTCGACGTGGACGCAGCAGCGCTCAACCGTCTGGCAGAATTACACGTCGCACCGGCGTTACTTGGCTCCGGAGTAGTCAACAATCGTTCATATATCATCCAGGAATACATTGGGGGTGGCTCTCCTGACCGGGCATGGTTCCCCGAGCATATTCCTGATCTCGCGCGGTTCATCAAGCGGTACCATGCCGATGCGGAACTCACGCGGCTCTTAGCGTCTGCCGCTCCCATCTCCTATGCTGACCATGTCCGGCGGAAGGTTGCGCGATTGGCGCGGGGAATGCAACGGGCGCAGACTGCGCCACTGCGCACATCGCAAGCAGCGGCTGCTTTTCGCGAGTTGGCACAGCAAGCGAAGTGGTTATCGTCAGCTGCTCTTGTCCCAACGCACGCAGACCCAAATCACACGAACTTTCTCATCGTTCGCGATCACTTTTGCCTGATCGACTGGGATGACATCAGCCTTTCCGACCCGTTACGTGATATCGGGCTACTCCTATGGTGGTACATGTCGCACGAGCAATGGCCGGAGTTTTTCAGCATCTACGGCGTGGCAATCGATGACGCGCTGCTGCACAACGTGTATTGGTGGAGTGCGTATGCGTCTCTGAGCGTGGCGCAATGGTTTGATACGCACAGGCAGGACGAGGCGAGGGTTGAAACGTTTCTCCTCGACTTCTACGCTGCATTAAACCGACAAGAAAACCCGCATACACGACAATGAATGGAACCCCTTTCCCAAGAGGCAGGACTGTTGTCCGAACTTGACACGCCCCAGCGGCGGTGCTAGCGTCGTCGCACAATCGAAGCGCCCGCGTTGATGGGGAAGAGTACGCGACCGGTAAGCCGCAAGCGAGTGGGGGAGAGTGGAAGCCCCGCCGGACTGCCGACGCGGAACGCGCCCTGGAGCGGCTCGCCGAAGAAAGCGCCAACGCCAATACCGTGCGGCGCAAGTAGGTGGAGGTGGGTGGCGCCCACGCAGTACAAACGCCGAATGAGTGGCCGGGATCACGGGAATCCCCGGCAAAGAGGGTGGTACCACGGGCGCTTTGCTCGTCCCTCCGTCGTCTCGCGGGACGCAGGGAGGTGGCACGCAGCGAAGCGCTCGTTTTGTTTGTCCGAGTTGGTACGACCCAACAACAGGAGAGTGATTCATGCAGCAGATGGAGCGGAAACCGGTCAAGAAAGTCGTGCTCGCCTACAGCGGCGGGCTGGATACGTCGTGCATCATCCCGTGGCTGAAAGAGAACTACGGGAACCCGGAGGTGATCGCCTTCTGCGCGAACCTCGGGCAGGAGGAGGAACTGGACGGCCTCGAAGAGAAGGCGAAGCGCACGGGCGCGTCGAAATGCTACATCGAGGACCTGCGCAGCGAACTTGTGACAAACTACATCTGGCCGACGCTGAAGAGCGGCGCGATTTATGAGCGGAAGTATCTGCTCGGCACCTCCTTCGCGCGTTATCCGGTCGCCAAGCGGCAGGCGGAGATCGCCCTGATGGAGGGCGCGGACGCCGTCGCGCATGGCTGCACCGGCAAGGGCAACGATCAGGTGCGATTCGAACTGACCTTCAAGAGCGTGAACCCGAACCTGCGCGTCATCGTGCCGTGGCGCGAGTGGGAACTGAAGTCGCGCAAGGACGAGATTGACTACTGCCTCGAACGGCGCATCCCCGTCACGGCGACGCTGGAGAAGATCTACAGCCACGACCGCAATCTCTGGCACCTCTCATCCGAGGGCGGCGCGCTGGAGGACCCGTGGAACGAGCCGCCGGAGGACATGTTCGAGATCACGAAGTCCCCAGAGGCCGCGCCGGACAAGCCGACCTACATCGAGATCGGTTTCGAGCAGGGTCTGCCCGTCTCGCTCGACGGCGCGGCGATGGACCCGGTCGATCTCGTGTACAAACTGAACGCAGTTGGTGGGGAGAACGGCATTGGCCGCGAGGACCTGGTGGAGAACCGGCTCGTCGGCATGAAGTCGCACGGCGTCTACGAGACCCCCGGCGGCACGATCATCGTCGCGGCGCATAAGGAACTGGAGAGCATCGTGCTCGACCGCGACACGCTGCACTACAAGGACGTCGTCGCGAACCGGTTCGCCGAACTCGTCTACAACGGCCAGTGGTTCACGCCGCTGCGGGAGGCGATGAGCGCGTTCTTCGACGTGACGCAGCGGAACATGACGGGCACCGTCCGCCTGAAACTCTACAAGGGGAACATCATCATCGCGGGCCGGAAGTCGCCCCACTCCCTCTACCGCGAGGACTTCGCGACGTTCGAGCAGGATGAGGTCTACAACCAAATGGACAGCCTCGGCTTCATCAACCTCTTCGGCCTGCCAATCACCGTGCAATCGCTCTTGAAGCAGGAGCAGGCGCAGGCCACGAACGGCAGGGAAGGATAGCCTTCACTTATTCAGAAGTGCAGGGACAGGCTGGGTGTTCTGGGCGCAGATACCCGCCCCTGCACTTCCATCTGAGTGGAAGGGGTTGGTCATGAGCGATCGGACAGAGGCGTTGACAGCGCAGTTTGCGCAGAGTAGTCAGGAGGTCATTCGCTCTGCCGAGCATTGTTCGGCGAGTGACTGGCGGCTCATCACTGAAGACGAACGGTGGTCGGTCGGTGTCGTCTGCCGTGACATCGCGCGTGGGTTCGAGGTTCACCTGCAATTGATCCAGCGGGCAGCAACCGGACAACCGATGCCAACGGGATACACTTGGGATACCGTCCATGAGAGCAATGCCCAACAAGCACGGGAATGGGTTGATTGCACGAAGGAAGAGACGCTCGCGTTGCTGCGCTACCATAGCGGCGAGGCAGCGGTTATCGTTCGCCAACTGATCGACGACCAACTTGGCCGCATTACGAAATCACCCCTCGAGGATGCGATGATTAGCGTGCAGCAGATGGTCGAGGGGATGATTGACCATCCGCGTATTCACCTCAAGAGTCTGCGAGCGACGGTTAACGGACGGAATATGGGACGGTAGGAAGGGACACGATGACAGCGCACGGTGAGGATGAGCGCACGCTTTCGCAGGAATGGTTCACGACGTGGGAGGTCGCGCCGGGCGTGATCTGCATCGCGGAGGATCAGCACGTCGAGGAGGTGCGCTCGTACCTCGTGCGCGGCTCGGAGCGGGCGCTGCTGTGGGACGCGGGGCTGGGCATCGCGGACATGCGCCGGGAGGTCGAGCGGTTCGTCGCGGTGCGGCCGGAGACGCTGCTGATGGTGTGCAGCCACAGCCATTTCGATCACGTCGGCGATGTCTGGCGGTTCGCGGAGGCGGGCGTGCCGATCTACGCGCACCCGGCGGAGGCGGAGCGCATCGCGCGCGGGATGGATCATGAGAAGAGCGCGTACTGGTTGCAGGAGAAATTCCTGCTCGGCGCGCTGCCGTCCGGCTTCGACCCCAATGCGTACATCATCCGCCCCGCAACCGTTACGGACATGCTCAATGAGGGCGACGTCCTCGACCTCGGCGACCGGCAATTTGCCGTGCTCCACACGCCGGGGCATTCGCCAGGTGGCCTCTCGCTGTGGGATGCTGCAAACGGCCTACTCCTCTCCGGCGACACGGCCTACGCCGCGCCGCTGTACTCCTACTCCCCGGATGCCGACCCGGAGGTGTACCGGCACTCGCTGCGACGCCTCGCGGCCCTCGCGCCGCAGGTGCGCACGGCGCTCCCGTCGCACAACGGCACGCCGATGTCGCCCGATCTGCTCGTCGCGATGGCGGACGCCTTCGACCGCATCCACGACGGTGCGGCGGCGGACGCGATGATCGGGCGCGACGACGAGGCGGGGCACGATCATGTGTATGATCTCTACGACTTCGGCCCGTTTCAGGTGCGGATGCGCGCCGGGTGGGGCAGGGGCGGCTGATCCGTGGCGCAGACTCTTCCCGAAGTACGCATCGTGCATTTGCCTGTTGGCCAGTGGCGGCGATGGCTCTCCGCTCCCGCCGTCCTGGCGGGGCTGGCGGTTGGTGCGGGATTGCTTGGTGGGTTGTGCGCGGCACGGTTCGGCGTTGTGTTGCCGATCGCGCTGCTCATCGCGGTCGCGGCAGGCGTCGCGATCCTGCTTGACGCGCGCACCGGGCTGTACGCCGCCATCGCGGTGATCTGCCTGCTGCCGTACGGGACGCTGCCGGTTAAGGTCGGCCTGACCTTCACGCTGCTCGAAGCCGTGGCGCTGCTCACCATCGCTGTCTGGGCGCTCCGGCTCGTGCACGACCGCAACGAACTGATTGTCACGACGCCGCTCTTTCTGCCGCTCGGCTTCTTCGTCGTCGCCACGCTCGTCGCGTTTCTCGTCGGCGCGGGGCGGCGCACGACGACGCAGACAGCGCACGACTACCTGAAGTTGCTGCTCGGCGTCGGGATGGTTATGCTCGTCGTTAATCTGTTGCGGGGCGCGCGGGAGATCGCGCGGTTCATGACGCTCGTCGTCGCGGGTGGCACGGGCGCGGCGCTGCTGGCGATTGTGCTGCAACGCCTACCCGTGGCAACGACGACGAACCTGCTGGCCCGCTTGCGCGTCGTCGGCTACCCGACCGGTCGCCTCGTCCGGTACATCGAGGACAACCCCGACCTCGCGCGGCGCGCGACGGGTACGGGTGTGGACCCGAACGCTTTCGGTGGTTTCCTGATGCTCGTGCTCGTGCTGGCGGTCGGGCAGGCCGTCGCGGGTCGCCCGATGGTGCGCCGCTGGCTGGCCATTGTGGCCATCCCACTGACTGGCCTGGCTCTCCTGTTCACGCAGTCGCGGGCGGCGTGGCTCGGTGCGGCGGTGGGAATCGGGCTGCTCGCGGTGCTCCGGTATCGGCGACTGATCCTGCCGCTCGCGATTCTCGGCGTGGGCGTGGTGGCGCTCGGCGCGGGGTCGGGCTACCTCGCACGGCTGACGGGCGGACTGCGCGGGCAGGATGCCGCGACGCAACTGCGCTTCCGCGAGTTCCAGAACGCGCTCGCGCTGATTCGGCAGTATCCCGTCTTCGGCGTCGGGTTCGGGGACGCGCCCCGGATCGACTTGCAGACCGGCGTGTCGAGCGTCTATCTCACCATCGCGGAGCGGGCGGGGTTGGTCGGCCTCGCGCTCTTCCTCGTTGTGCTCGCGATGATCCTCACGCGCCTCCTGCGCGGTGCGCACCGTGCCGCATCGGACGACCCGCACGGCGAAGCGCTCCTCACCGTCGGCGCGGCGATGATCGCGGCGTGCGTCGCGGCGGTGCTCGACCACTACTTCTTCAACCTCGGCTTCCCGCATATGGTCGCCCTCTTCTGGGCGCTCGTCGGGATCGGCGAGGCCCTCCTGCGCCTCAAGGGTGATAGCAAGATTGTTCCTCTTCCCTCTCCATCGCCGCCGTGACCCTATCGTATCGAAGCCTTCGGGCGATGGCTCCGTACAAGAGGGGCCGGGGGTAGGAACGCCCCCTGCATCACATGTCCGGGTCCTGCGGCGTCAGCTGTTCCCCCGGCCGTTCGATCCGATGCTCGATCAGGCGAAAGAGCGTCAGCGCGACCAAGATGATGATCGTTCCGCCCGTCGCGACGATGAACAACCCCGCACCCGCCGCCATCCCAACCGCTGCCGCCGACCAGATGCCAGCGGCGGTCGTCAGGTTCCTCGTGTGCGCGTCCCGCTGGAAGATCAGCCCCGCGCCGATGAAGCCGATGCCGGAGACGACCTGCGCGGCGATCCGCGTCACGTCGCCACTGCCCCCGACGGCGACCAATGGCCCGACGACGGTGAAGAGCGCCGCGCCGATGCCGACGAGCGTGAACGTCCGCAGGCCCGCCTCCTTGCGGCGAATCTCGCGCTCCGCGCCGAGCAGCCCCGTTAATCCCGCCGCCACGCACAGGCGCAGCACGGCCTCCCATTCCGTCACCGGCATCGCATCTCCATTCCGTCGCGCATCGCGCACGATTGTACCGTTTCAACGGGCGAACGTACATCGCCGTTGCGCGCGGTGCGGTGAGATGGTAGCGTGACGCCCGGTGCGAGTTGCCAGCGCGCGACGGCTGGGGAAGCGGACGAGCAATGGGGAAGGAGCGCCACGCATGGCACCGCCGGGCGGCATCCAAGGGTATGCGCGCACCGTCCGCGCCTTCAGCCGCGACATGCGACTCTACATTTATTTCACCCTCATCGGCTACCTCAACATCGGTGTCTCTCAGGTACTCTACAACCTCTACTTGAACCGGATCGGTCTGCACGAAGATTTCATCGGCACGTTCAACGCGGTGAACACCATCGCCATCGCGGGCGCGGCGCTGACGATCGGGCCGATCGTCAACCGCTTCGGCCCTTGGGTTCCCGTGACGCTCGGCTTCGCGATGTTCTGCCTGACGAGCACCGGCCTCGCCCTCAGCAGCGGCACGCTCGTCCTGCTCGGCTTCGCGGCCCTGCAAGGGATCGCGGTCTCCTTCTTCTCGAACCCGACGATGCTGATGGTGATCGAATACACGACGCATGAAACCCGGCAGCACGCCTCCGCGATTGTCTATTCGTCCCAGGCGTTGGCGGGCACGCTCGGCAACCTCGGCGGCGGCCTCCTGCCGAAGATGATCGTCGCCGCAGTGCCCGCAATCACGACGGGGAGCGTCGGTGCGTACCGCGCCACGCTGATGATCGGTGTCAGCGTCGCGGGGCTGGGATTAATCCCGCTGCTGCGGATGCGACCGCCGAAGGGCGCACCGCGCGGCGAGATGGCCGGCGTCCGGCGGCAAACACCCGTCGAGGCGAAGCGCGAATCAGGGACGCGGCGGGCCGATTTCTCCATCTTCATCATCTCCGGCGGGCTGCTGGCGGTCGCGTCCGGCGCGGTGATCCCGTTCTACAATGTCTACCTCTCGCGGCTCGGCGCGAGCACACAGACGGTTGGGTACATCTACGCGGTCGCGGCGCTCGTCGCGGCGGTGATCGGTCTGACCGGCCCGGTCGTCGCCGCGCGCTTCGGCCCGCTTCGCACCGTGGGCGTGCTCCGCATCGCGCCGCTCCCGTTCTTCGTGGCGATGATTTTTATGCCGAACCTCGCGCTCGCGATCCCCGCGCACGCCTTCCGCGTCACGAGCATCAACATGTCGTGGCCCATCGACTCGACGTTCATCGCGGACTTGCTCCCGGCGCGGCAGCGGGCGTACGTCTTCAGCATCCGCTCGGTGCTGTGGAACGCGGGGTGGGCGGTGACGAGCATCATCGCGGGCCGGGTGATCCGCGCGACGGACTCCTACTCGTTCGTCTTCGTCGTCTATTGCGTCTTCCTCGTGCTGAGCGTCGGCTTGTTCCAAATCTACTTCCAGCGTCGCGTCATCGAGCGCGCCCGCGATGCGTATTCGGCTGCTGCATTCCCGTCGCGTCCCTGACGCACATCGTGAAACGCTGGTCCATCGAACTGCCAGGACGCCGGGAGAGAGGATTTAACACAGAGCGCACGGAGCACACAGAGGACATAGAGAAAATCCAAGTGTATTTCCTTCTCGTCTCTTCTCTGTACGCACTGTGTGCTCTGCGACCTCTGTGTTCGCATTGCCCCAGCACCCTGGCTGTCACAAACGCCAGACCGGAACATTGCTGCCCCGGTCTGACGCGAAGGAGGAAGGAGAGGGAAGGAGTGTGCTAAACGAGTGCCGCCTTGTTGAACTGGACGGAGAAGGCGCGGCACCAGATGTCGGCGGTGGAGTATTTCGCGGGGTCGAAGTCCGCCGGGAGATCGTAATTCTGATTCCCCTTGTTGCCCTTCAGCCCGCCGAGGTCGAGGCTCGCGCCGCTCGCGCCGAGCAGTCGTACCCGCAGGTCCGGGCCGTTCGTGATGTCGAGGTTCTCCAGCCGCAGGATGTACTTCCCGTCGGCCTGCTTGAAGATGGTCGCCTTGCCGGAGCCGGAGTGCTCAACGGCGGTGAACTCGCCGCTCTTGACGGCGGCGGGGCCATTCGCGGCGGCGGGGCCATTCGCGGCGGCGGCAGTCGGTGCGGCGGTGGCCTGTGCTGCGGCGGGTTGTGCAGCGGGTTGTGCGGCGGCGGTCGGTTGCGCCACGGACTGTGTGGTGGGTTGGGCAGCGGCAGTCGGCTGTAGTGCGGGTTGCGCGGCAGTCGGAGCGACCTTAACAGCGGAGGTGACGGGTGCGGCGGTCGGGAATGCCTCGTCCACCGTCTTCGCCGTGCGCGGCTGGAGCACGAGGAACCAGAGGGCGACCCCAATGGCGATAGGGGTGAGGATCAACTTGCGCCAATGCTTCTGCCACACTGACCTGCCATCGGACGGTTTGCGCATCCGGGACGGTTGATTGCGGTCGGTCGTCGTCGCCATCGGTCGATCCTCCTCCATCTCCCCATCTCCTCATGAGTTATTACAATCGAGCACGGCGACAATTCGCGAACATAGTAGTGACGACTTTCTTACGCCGCTGGTTCCATTCGTGCACATGCGGACGGTGGCATGATGGCGCGTCGCCCGCGTGCGGGTATGATGCCGTTGGGCGATGGTTTGCACGGTGCGGACGAAGGAGATGCGATGCGGGGTTGTCTGGTCTTTCTCACGGCCGTCGTCATCGGCGCGGCGCTCGCGCTCGGCGCGGTCTACTACTTCGTGACGCGGCCCGCCCCGATGCGCGTCGCGGTGACGGCGGTGCCCATCAGCACGGCGGCGGCGGGCAGTTTTGACCGCAAACTTGACCAGATCGTCAGCGCCCCGCGTAACACGAGCGTCACCGTCGACCTCACCGACGAAGAGTTGACCTCAAAGTTCGCGCAGACCGTCCAAACGGAGCGCGCGTCGATTGGCGCGGACATCCAGGACCCGCAGGTCTCCGTCCACGAGGGGCGGGTCTACGCGGGCGGCAAGGCAAAGAGCGACAGTTTTCCAGTGCGGGTAGACCTCGTCGTCATCGCGGTGCCCACGGCGCAGAACGGCAAACTGATGCTGCGGGTGGAGAAGGTGCAAAGCGGGCGGTTCCCGCTCCCCGGCAGCATCACGGACGAGATCGTCGCGACCGTGCAGAACGACGCGTTCATCAACGACAGCCTGCCGATCACCGTCGATCGCGTTGAGGTGCTGGATGGCAGACTGCGCCTGACGGGGCGACCCAAGTGAGCCACGAAGTAACGAGTAGCGAGTAACGAGCGGCGCTATTTCGACCCACTACTCGCTACTTCCCGTCTACCGCCACCAGCCGCCGTCCCGCATCAGGTCGTTGCCGAGCAACCCTTCAAGGACGGGCAGCGAGTTGTCCTTGAACTCCGGGTGGTACTCCAATCGCGTGCGCTCAAAGTATTGAACAGTGTAGAGCTTGCCGTCGTCCGCGTTCTTCTCGACCACCGGCTCGCTGATCGGGTAGCCGAAGACGGGCACGCCACCACCATTCTTCCAGAACTTCAGGAACGGCCCGATCAGCGTGTGTGAGGTCTCCGAGAAATACAGGCCGGAGAAGGGCGGCGGCGTGGGTATCGACGTCTCAGTCGGCATCGCGGTCGTTGCGCCCGCTTTGGTCCCACCCGGAGTGCCGGTGACGGGCGTCGCGGTTGGCTTCGGTGTCGCGGTCGGCTTGGGCGTCGGGGTTGGCGTTGGGGGCGGCGTGAGCGCGCCGGGTGCGGGGAAGTAGGCGTCGCTTTCGAGCACCGGGCGCGGCACGGTCGCGAAGGTGCGGGTGCGCGTCGTCACGTTGCCGAGCAGCGTCAGGAGCACCTCATTCGGCGTCCCGGCGTACTCCTTGTGATACTCGAACCGCGCGCGCTCGAAGATTTGCACGATCAACCCGGCGGACGTGTACACGCTCGTCCGCGGCAGCCCGAACCGTTCGACGCCGCCGTTGCGCTCCCAGTAGAGGCGGAACGATCCCGCAAGCCAGTGCTGCGTGTCGGGGAACCAGCGCGCGTCCGATGCGGTCGGCTTCTTCGGGTCCTCCGGCGCGGTCGGCAGGGCGCGCGCGCGGGCAATCGTCGCGTAGGCGCGCAGTGCATTCTTGCGCGGCCACGCCTCGCCGGGGCTGTCTCCGTCGCGCCGGAAGGCGAACAAGCCCCAGTTCGTCTGCTTATCCCCCTGCTCCTTGATCGTGAAGTCCTCCAGTTTGAACCAGAAGGCGCGCTCGACGATGTCGCGCATCTTGAGTAGCCCCGTGAGCGTCTCCGAGAGGTAGGCGGACTGCTTCGCCTCGTCGCTCGTCACGGGGATAATGCCGGACTCCGTCACGGGCGGGGCGGTCGCCTCCATGCCGAACTCCGTCACCCAGATCTTCTTGTACCCCTCACCCGCCTGCTCCATCACGGCGTGCATTGCGCGGACGTGACCGGGAATGTCGGCGGCGTTCAGGTCGTACGGATGGTCCGCGACGACATCCCACGGCGCGCCGTGCCCCTTGATGAGCGGCGATGCATAGACTTGCCGCAGATAGGGGATATCGTAGTTGTCCGGGTATGCTCCGGGAGTGTTAATCAGCCCGCCGAGGAGGACGGACGCATTCGGGTTCGTGGCCTTTATCTGTGGATAGACGAGGGACATAATCGCGGCCATGCGTTCGGGGAAGATCCGCTGCTGCGCGCCCTTGGTGATGAAGTCGAGTTGGGTGTTCGAGTTCGGCTCGTTGATGATCTCCCAGGCCTGCACGTACCCGGTGTAGTGCCCCGCGATCTCCGCCGCGCGATTCGCGAACCCGCGGATGAACGGGTTTGAGCCGTCCGTCTGATCCGGTGGGTCATTCACTTTGTTGAGGATGTAGGTGTAGTTCGTGTCTCGCACGATGCCATAGGAGAGGACACCGAGAACGTTCATGTTGTACCGGCGGGCGAGGTCCGTGAGAAACCAGTCGTACTTCTCGTACTTCATCTCTCCGGGGCCGATCGGATCACCGTACTCGGCGAAGAACTCGACGCGCACCCATTTGACGCCCACCGCCGCCATCTCCTTCATCATGTTTTCGAGGACGGTCTTGTTCACGTCGTTATTGAAGTGGATGGTGTCGGTGTTGTACTCGTAGTATGGGTCGCGCCCGACGACGCCGAAGAAGCCGTCGCGATCCGGGTACGGGTCGGCCAGCGCGCTCGGCGCGGCGACCGCCGCCGGCACGAGCGGGAAAAGCATCGTCAGCAGCAATAGTACCGCGAGGATCGCGCGGCACCGCCGCACGCGACCGTCGGAAAACCTCATGAAATTGCCCCTCCTAAACGCGCTACGGTGTACGGATTGCGTCCATCCGCGCGTGAACATTGTTGCTTCCATAATGAACGAACGAACAACCTGAACGGTTGCTCCGCCTGCGTCCGCCGCGTGATTGTGCATCGATGTCCGAAAGGATGCAAACTTGCTACACTGTTGGTAGGGAATTGACGTGCATGGGGGCCTGACGGATGGTGAAACCAGCAAGCGCACCACTCGACGTCGCGGATCAGGGACAGAGCGCGCTCCTCCAGCAGGTGGCGCGGCTCGATGCGCTCCACCGCATCCATCGCGCCGCCGCATCGACGCTCGACCTCGACCCGATGCTCGTGATGGTCGTGGAGACCGTTGCCGAGGTGATGCGGAGCGATGCGTGCAGCGTCTATCTCTACGACGCCGACCGCGCGCTGCTCGTGCTGTCGGCGGTCGTCGGGATGCCGGAGGCGGCGATTGGACGCGCCACATTGCCCGTCGGTGAGGGGATCACCGGCCTCTCCGCGCGGGAGCAGGTAATCATCGCGACGCCGGACGCGCCCGCGCACCCCGCGTACGTCGCCATCCCGGCGCTCGGCGAGGGGCATCTGCGCGCCCACGTCTCCGTGCCGATGATGCTTCCCGCCGTTGGGAAACTCGTCGGCGTCCTCAACCTGCACTTCCGCGACCGTCGCGCGCTCGAAGACGACGACCGCACCTTCCTCAGCACGGTCGCGGGCGAACTAGCGATCGCGATTGACCACGCGCGACTCTATCAAGCGACGGATGTCGCGCTGCATCGCAAGGTCGCGGAACTCCAGACGCTCCAGAAGGTGACGGCGGTCGTCACGAGCACGCTCGATCTTAAGCGGGTGCTGGAAACCATCGCGGAGCAGGCGGCGGTGCTCGGGCAGGCTGATGTCGTCAGTATGTACGAACTCGGGCCGGACGGCGAGAGCCTGACCCTTCTCGCGGGGTACGAGGCGACGCGTGGCACGGGCGCGAGCGCGGACGAGGCGGTACGGCAGGAGGCGGTGCGGCAGGCGATGCACGCGGCGCATCTGCAACCTGATGACCCGCTGCCCGTGATCGCGTCGCGCGGGTTCGATCCGGCGGGCGATGGGACGGTCTTCTGTCTGCCGCTCCGCACCGCGCACGGCACCATCGGCGGTATCTGCCTCCACTTCGATAGCGGGAGCGGGCCGGGCCGCGAGCAGATCGACCTGCTCCAGTCGTTCTGCAACACGGCGGCAATCGCCATCGAGCAGGCACGCCTCTACGACGACGCCCGCCGCTCCCTGACGAGCAAGTCCGCCTTGTTGCAGGAGATGCACCATCGGGTGCGGAACAACCTGCAAACCGTCGCCGCGCTGCTCTCGATGCACGTCCGGCGGGCGGGCGAGCAGGCGTGGGCGCTGCCGCTCAAAGAGGCGGTGAACCGCATCCGGTCGATCGCCGCCGTCCATGACCTGCTCACCCGCGAGGACATCGGCATCACGACCGTCAACGAAGTGGCGAAACTCGTCACGGACGAGGCGGCGACGACGCTCGTCCCCCCCGGTGCGGAGTACGTCTTTACGGTGGAGGGCGAGGCGGCGGAAGTCTCCTCCCGCGAGGCGACGGTGCTCGCGATCCTGATTAATGAACTGGTGGCGAACGCGGTGCTGCATGGACTTGAGGGGCGGATGCACGGCGTCGTCCGCGTGGCGATTGGCCTGAGTGCCGGTCAGGTGACGGTGCGTGTCGAGGACGACGGGATGGGGTTCCCGCCCGATTTCCGCGCCGACGTGGATGGTGGGCTTGGTTTGCAGATCACGCAAAATCTTGTCTCGACCGACCTGCGCGGGAGTGTGGCGTTGGAGGCAAGCCCGCTCGGTGGCGGCGCGGTCGTGCTGACATTTGTCCCCCGCCTGGGGAATGGCTGAATGGGACATCGGTGGGCCGAGAGTAGCACAGGCAATGATGATCGCGATCGGAGGCACAACGTTGATCGCACGACTTTGGCGCGGCTGGGCGACGGTCGAGAACGCACGCGCCTACGAGGAACTCTTTCGCGCGCACATCCTCCCCGGTCTCCATGCTATTGACGGCTTTGCCGGGGCGCATGTGCTGCGGCGAGACGGCGAGCACGCGGCGGAAATCACGACGATCACCTTCTTTGCGTCGATGGAGGCGGTGCGAGCCTTTGCCGGAGACGATCCCACCATGGCCCATGTCACACCGGAAGCCCGACGGCTCCTGACCCGGTTTGAAGAGACGGTGACCCATTACGACGTGGCGCTCTCCGCGTAAGGAATCTGGGTTCCGTTCCTCACCCCCACTGTCCATGCTGCCCAGAGGGCGCCCGCACCCGCTCTCCATCGCCCCGAGATCACGGTGCACGTCAGGCCCGTTTGGCGATGAAGAGGAGAGGGGAATGGTTTTGCCGATGGCTCGTATTTACGAGACGCTGATTCCCGCGCCGTGGTTCACCGTTCCGATGCGCCACGCCGGTTGACCGTCCGCTGCACAGGCGGCGATGAATGAATCCACCGCTTCGGGCGGGATGCAGAGCAGCAGACCACCGGACGTTTCCGACTCCCAGAGCAGGGTGCGCGTCGTCTCATCGACCATGTCCGCGAATGTGGCCTGCGGCGCGAAGTATGCCCGATTGCGACCGTTGCCGCCGGTGCGGACGCCGCCTGCCACATACTCCCGCGCGCCGTCCAGCCATGGGAGCGCGGCGGTATCAAGCACGAGCGCGACACCGCTCTTCGTCGCGATTTCCGCCGCGTGGCCGAGCAGGCCAAAGCCGGTGATGTCCGTGCCAGCGCGCACGCCGTTTTCCCGCGCGTGGCGCGCGGCGATGTTGTTGAGGCGTTTCATGCTGGCGACGGCCCCCGCGAGGTGCGCCGCGTCGGCTTGCAGGTTCTTCGCCGCCGTCGTGATCGCGCCGGTGCCGAGCGGCTTTGTCAGCACGAGCGCGTCGCCCGGTCGCGCCGCCGCCTTGGTGATAATGCGGTCGGGGTGGATGACGCCGGTGACGCAGAGGCCGTATTTCGGCTCGTTGTCGCGGATCGTGTGGCCACCCGCGATGACGGCCCCGACGGACGCCATCGTGTCCGCACCGCCCTGGAAGACGCGCGCGAGCAGCGCCGCACTCAGGGTTTCCGGCCACGCCGAGACATTGAGCGCGAATCGCACCTTGCCGCCCATCGCGTAGATGTCGCTCATCGCATTCGCCGCAGCGATGGCCCCGTAATCGTACGCATCGTCCACGACGGGTGCGAAGAAATCCACCGTCTGGACGATGGCGAGATCATCGGACAGTTGATACACCGCCGCGTCGTCGCTCGTGTGGAGGCCGACGAGTAGCGCCGCTGGCGCAGCGACCGCCGCGAGCGGTGCAAGAACGTGGGCCAGGTCCCCCGGCCCCAGTTTGGATGCTCAGCCCGCGCAGGCGGCGAGTGTGGTCAACCGGATTTCGTCCCGTGTCTGCATCTCCCCCTCCTTCCCGCGCGTGCGCTGCATCATCACCATTCCGCATGCATACTGTACCAGAAACGCGGTTGCACGATGCGTATTCCGGTGTGCGGGCGTGCATCGGTCGTCGCACGCGCCTTGTATCTGTCGCACCCCGCCGCTATGCTCCCGCAATGAAATACTCTTCCCCTCTTCCTCCTTCTCTATGTCCTCTGTGCCTCTGTGGTTCGATCCCTTTGGCCCCCGAACTTTGTATAGGAGGGTAGTGGTATGTCGGACGGGATTCGGTACATCAAGAACGTCCCCGGCGGGCGCGGCAATCTGCCGTTCAGCCGGGCGACAGTCGCGAACGGGTTTGTCTGGGTCTCCGGCGTTGGTGGCGCGAATCAGGTGACGGGCGAGTCGGGTGGGACCATCGAGGAGCAGACGCGCGGCACGATCGAGAACCTGCGGAAGATTCTCGAAGCGGCGGGGTCGTCGCTCGACCGCGTCGTCTGGATTCAGGTCGGCCTCGCGGACCCGTCGGAGTACGCGCGGATGAACGCGGAGTACATCAAGCACTTCCCCGAAGAGGAGCGGCCCGCCCGCGCGACGGTGAAACTCGGCTTCGAGTCCCCGAACGGTAAACTCGTGATGGCCTGCACCGCGCTCGCGGGGGACGGCACGGCATCGTAGGAACGGAACGAAGGAGGCGCCCGATGAACGACGAGGTCACGGAAGACGAGATCACGGCGCGGTTGGCGAACCTCCCCGACTGGAAGCGGGAAGGGCAATGCATCACGCGGACGTATACGATGAGCGACTTCGCCCACGCGCTCGGGTTCGTCGTGGAGGTGGGAGTGCTCGCGGAGGCGGCCGGGCACCATCCGGACATCACGCTCCGGGGCTGGAACAAGGTCGATATCACCGTCAGTTCCCACGACACGGGCGCGCTGACGAAGCGCGACTTCGATCTTGCAGACAAGATCGCGGCGGCGCATACGAAGCGGTAATCATGGGGAGCCAATCTGTGAGTCTTGATGACGCTCTCCAGGCTGAGGGCCGCCACGGGGAAAATTGGGCCGATCCAATTGTGATAAAAACGCTCCAGGGGAGGGGAACAACAATGCAACCCTGTTTGCACCCCGCGACGATGCGTCAAGGGATGACCGGACCCGAAATCGTGGAAGTCGGCGCGCGGGTGGGCTTCCGGTTGATGGAGGCCTCGGCGCGCGGTCTGATGAACTTTGCCGGGGATGACCCAAGCGCGCTACGGACGCTCCTCACCGAGTACAGCGTCACGCCCGTGCATTGTGGCTGGTCGGCGGGGCTTCGCTCCTCGCGCGCGGATTTCGAGTCGGCGTTGGCGCGCACCGCGGAGGAAATGACGTTCGTGCGGGACTACGGGTGCAAGGGCGGTACGCTCGTGCTGCCGTTCCGCCGCGAGTCGAACACGCCCGACCCGGACGATGGCGACACCCTCGACCGCATCCAGCAGATCGCCGACCTCGCGGCGGCACGCGGACTGAATATCGTGCTCGAATTCGTCGGGCTGCACATCCCCGATGCGCCCCGCGCGACGTACCGCGACCTCCCATCGACGCTCGCACTGATCGAGCGCGTCGGGCGGCCCAACGTCGGGGTGCTGGTGGACACGTACCACTGGCATCTGTCCGGTGGCACTGTCGATGACATCGACACGATCCCCGATCAGATGCCCGTCTTCCTGCACATCAACGACGCACCACCGGGCGACGTGCCCACGCTGGACGACTCGATGCGTCTGCTGCCGGGGGAGGGAGTCATTGATCTGACCGCCTTCCTCGGCACGTTCGCCGTGCGCGGGTACGCGGGACCGGTGTCGGTGGAGATCTTCAGCGAGCAGTTGCGGGCATTGCCCCCGGAGGAGACCGCACGCCTGGCGTATGCAGCGACCGCCGCCGCGATCACGCGGGCAACGGGGCGTCCCGCCGGATAAGCAGCGGCGTGTGCCGCAGCGCGGCGAGATCGGGCGTGCCGATGCCGAACATCGCCACGCGGAGGGTCGCGGCGATCTCGTCGATCGCCGCGCAGACTGTCTCGGTCGATTCCGCCGCCGCCTTGAGCAGCGGAAGCGCCACGCCGCCGAGGTGCGCGCCAAACGCGAGCGCCTTTGCGAGGTCGATGCCGTTTCGCACCCCGCCGCTCGCGATCAGCGGCACGTCCGGCAGGGCCGCCGCCACCGCCGCGACGCACTCCGCCGTCGGGATTCCCCAGTCGACGAAGTGCGCGGCGACGCGCGCCGCCATCGGGCCGCGCGCGCGGTGCATCTCGACCTGGCTCCACGACGTGCCACCCGCCCCCGCGACATCGACCGCCGCGACGCCCACCGCGCGGAGTTGCCGGGCGATGTTCGGCGCGATACCCCAGCCGACTTCCTTCGCCACGACCGGCACCCCGACTAACCGGCAGATCGCCTCAATCCGCGCGAGCAGGCCGCGCCACCGGTGATCGCCCTCGGGCTGCAACGCCTCCTGCAAGGCGTTCAGGTGGAGAATGAGCGCATCCGCCCCGATCATCTCCACCGCGCGGCGGCATTGATCGACGCCGTACCCCTCGTTGAGTTGGATCGCGCCGATATTCGCGAAGAGGAGGATGTCGGGCGCGCGGTCGCGGACGCGGAAGGTCTCTGCGAGCGCGGGATGCTCCACCGCGCTCCGCTGCGACCCGACGCCGAGCGCGATGCCCGCCCGCTGCGCCGCTTCCGCGAGGCGTTGGTTGATGACGGTCGCCTCATCCGTCCCGCCGGTCATGGACGAGACGAGGAGCGGCAACCGGAGCGTCTTGCCGAGGAAGCGTTGCGTGGTGTCAATCGTGTCAAGGTCGCATTCCGGCAACGCCTGATGAACGAACCGGAACCGCTCGAAGCCGCTCGTGACGCCGGAGGCGACATCCTCACCGAGCGAGATGCGGAGGTGCTCGGCCTTGCGTTGCTGGGTCGTCGGTGATGGTGTCGGGCTGTCCGTCTCCATGGCGTGTCCGTTTCCGTGCGTGGCGGCGTCGTTCCTGAGAGAATAGCCGCGCATCTGGCACCCGGCAAGCGCCGAGAAAGGGAAGGATCAGTGACAGTCACACAAGGAAACATCTTCGAGTCGCGCCCGTACACCGCAGATGACCTCCCCGCGCTGCTCGCCCTCGTCTCCCAAGCAACGCGCGACCCGTCGCGGACGAGCCACTGGGACGTCGGCGATGTGCTGTGGCAGATGTTCCGCTCCACCGCGTTCGACCCGACCGACAATGTGCGGCTCTGGCATCGCGGCGACGGGCAACTCGTCGGCTTCGCGTGGCGCGATAGGCGCGGCTCCGTCTCGCTGCAACTGCATCCGCAGCAGCATGACGGCGCGCCGCTGGCGGAGGCGATGCTCGCGTGGGCTATGGCTCACTGGAGCGCGCCGGGCGGCGATGATTGCACGCGCTCCCTCACCACGTACGCATTCGAAGACGATGCACAACGGATTGAACTGCTTCACCGTCATGGCTTCGCCCTCGCGGAGGGCCATCTGCTCCAGCGGATGGAACGCGATCTCGCGTCGCCCATCCCCGCGCCGTCGCTCACGGCAGGCGTCGTCATCCGTCCGCTGCGCGATGACACGGAACTTGCCGAGCGCGTCGCGCTCCATCGCGATGTCTGGGCGGGGTCCGTTGTGACGGTAGACTCGTACCGCCGGATGCGCGCGGCGCCGGGCTATCGCGCCGATCTCGACCTCGTCGCGGTGCTGCCCGACGGCGCGTTCGCGTCGTACTGCGTCTGCTGGCTCGACCCCGCGAGCGAGACGGGTGAATTTGAACCCGTCGGGACGCGCGCCGCCTACCGTCGGCGCGGGTTGGGCAGGGCGGTCGTGCGAGAAGGTCTGCGCCGGTTGGGCGCGGCGGGCGCGCGAACCGCGATTGTTTATGCGATGGGCGTTAACCCGGCGTCCCGCGCGCTGTACGAATCCGCCGGGTTCCGCATCGTCAACCGCGAGTATTCGTACGCGCGCAGATGGGAACGCGCACCGGACGCTCAATGATGATGCAGCGTTTCCTCGCTGATCGAGCGCACTGCGCCGAGGAGCGTCCCGGCGCGGGCGGTGCGCGAGAGGCGGGGACGGGTGAGGAACGGGTCGTACCCCTGCCGCGCGATGGCGCTGAGCATCGCGCGGCCGTCGGAGATGATCAGCGCGCAATCGAGCCGGGCGCGACCGCGCAGCAGCGTCACGAGCGGCGCGCCGAAGTGGAATAACTCCTGCACGCGGTCGGTCTCGAAGGCGATCAGGGCGCGGATGTTCGTGTCCGCCCGCCGGTTCGTGACGGCCTCCGCGAGGTCCACCTCCGTCACACCGAAGAGGTGCATATCCTCCTGCGGGAAGTGAATGCGGCCCCGCCCATAGTCCCGCGCGACATCGCGCCAGAAGGCGGTCAGTTGCAGCGCGGTGCAGACCGCGTCGCTCAGCGCGATCCGTTCGTCGTCGGTGTATCCGAGGATGGCGAGGGAGAGTTGGCCGACGGGATTGGTTGATTGGGCGCAGAAGGCGAGGAGCGCATCGTAGGTCGCGTAGGTCGTCGTCTCCTGTCGTTGCCGCTGCGCGTCGATCAGGGCGAGGAGCGGCTCGCGCGGCAACGACTGTGCGAACAGCGGCGAGAGCACCGGATGATCGCGGGCATCGCCGCCCCAGACCTGCGCGATCACCGCCTGCCATGCGTCGAGGCGGGCGCGGTGCTCCGGTGTCGGCGTGCCGAGCGTGCGAGTTTCGCGGTAGAACGTGGCGAGCGCGGCGAAGGCGGCACGATACCGTCGTGGCATCAGCAACGGTCGCACGGGCAGGCGCGTCGCACGCGCGCTATGGGGGGCGGTGCGCACGGGTGCGTTTCTTTCGTTCCGGCGTGCTGGTTGCACGTCGTCCGTCGCCTGGCCGTGCAGGGTGTCGGCTTTCATCAGCCCCCTCAAGCCTTCCGGGGATCGGTGCGGGCGTGCCTTCCGCGCGGGCAATCCCGGCTGCTACCTCTCTGAACGGGAAAGTCCGCCGGAGTGTGACGGGCATGCATAACTACGATCCGAACGCGCCCTTCCCGATCGTCGTCAGTGTCACATCATCCATCGGCGGGTTGTGTAGGCCCGCGCGCACGTCGCGGTAGTATCGTTCGAGTGGCAACTCCTTGAAGAGGCTCGACCCACCAACGATCCGCATCGCCTTGTCCACGACATCGACGGCGTTGTTGGACGCAACCATCTTCGCGGCGGCGACGCGGCCCGGAAAGCCCGGTCGCCCATCGCGCGACGTGTCCCACTCGTCCGCCGCCGTCCAGACGAGCGTGCGCCCCATCAGGAGCGCGATGTCCATCTCCGCGACGCGCGACTGGATCGTCGGGAGCGTCGCCAGCGGCTTGCCGAGGCTCGTCGGCACGCGGTCCCTCGCGTATTGCACCGCGACGTTGCGCGCCGCCTCCGCGACACCGAGATAGGTCGCGCTCACCGCGAGCGACCCCCACGCCCGGTGATCCGACGCGCCGGGGTCGGCATTCTTCCGCGCGCCGCCGACGCGCACCACGTCCGCGTCCGGCACGAAGACCTCCTCCAGCAGCACATCGTGGCTGCCCGTCGCGCGCATCCCGAGGCTGTCCCACGTCTCGATGATGGACAATCCCTCCGCGCCTTTCGTGACGAGGAAATCCCCCGTCCGGTCGTCGCCTGTCACACCGGCGAAGACGAGGAAGAAGTCGAGGATTGGGCTGAGGCTGCTCCACGTCTTGCGCCCATTGATCAGCCAGCCGCCCTCAACCTCCGTCGCCGTCGTGTTCGGTCGCCCGCCGCGCGAGGGGGAGCCGAGTTCCGGCTCGGTCGCGATGCTGTTGACCGTCGCGCCCTCCCGCGCGGCGGCGGCGAAGACGCGCGTGCGGATGCCCTTCGGCCATGCGTGGAACTGCGCTTCCCGCCCGAGCGTCGAGAGCGTCATCGTGCTGCCGAGCGCGGTCGCGCCGTTTCCGATGGCGAGCCGACCCTGCGCGCGGACGAATTCGCCCAGATTCGCGCCCATACCGCCGTCCGCCTCCGGCACGGTGAGCGCCAGATAGCCGCTCCGCTTCAAATCCTCGAAGTCCTCGAAGGCGAAGCGGTTCTCGCGGTCGTATTCGGCGGCGCGCGGCGCGATGCGAGCCGCGAGTTCATCGGCGAGGGCGACGAATCGCGCCTGTCGTTCGGTGTACGCTGCTTCCAGAATCGTCATGCACGCCCTCTCGGTTTCATCCTGTGCAATCCCAACGCCCGCATCGTATCATGGTGCACGAATGCTGCCAGCATGAACGGACCGAATTCAACCGACATAAGGGAGCGAAACGTGCAGATCACGAACGTGAGGGTCGTCGTCACCTGTCCGGGGCGGAACTTTGTGCTGGTGAAGATCGAGACGGATGAGGGGCTGTACGGCTGGGGCGACGCCACGCTCAATGGCCGCGAACTCGCCGTCGCGACGCTGCTGGAGGAGCACCTCGCGCCGCTCCTGATCGGCATGGACCCGGACAGGATCGAGGACATCTACCAGTACCTCTCGCGCGGCTCTTACTGGCGCGGCGGCCCGATCCAGATGACCGCCATCGCCGGGATCGACCTCGCGCTTTGGGACATCAAGGGGAAGCGCGCCAACCTGCCCGTCTACTCGCTGCTCGGCGGCAAGTCGCGCGAGGGCGCGCTGGCCTACTCCCATGCCAGCGGCGGCGACTTCCGGGCGGTCGAGGAGCGGGTGCGCGCGTTGATGGAGCAGGGGTTCAAGGTGATCCGCGCGCAGGTCGCGATCTCCGGGACAGGGCTAAAGGGGACGTACGGCGTCGAGAGCGCCGCCCGCCGTCAGCAGACCTACGCGCTGCCGAGTATGCCGGAGATCGAGACGTGGGAACCCGCGCCGTACCTCCGCTCGGTCCCGCGCCTCTTCGACCATCTCCGCAGCAATCTCCCGGAGGAACTGGAACTTTTCCACGACGTGCACGAGCGGTTAACGCCGATCGAGGCGGCGCGGCTGGCGAAGGAGTTGGAGCCGTTCCACCTCTTCTTCCTGGAAGACTGTCTGCGCCCCGAGCACAAGGAGTCCTTCCGCCTCATCCGACAGCACACGACGACCCCGCTCGCGATGGGCGAACTCTACTTCAATAAGTGGGACTGCCTGCCCGTCATCACCGAGCAGTTGATCGACTTCATCCGCTGCGACCTCGGCCACACGGGCGGCATCACCGAGGGGCGGAAGATCGCCGCCATCGCGGAGCCATACGGCGTCAAGACCGCGTGGCACGGCCCCGGCGACATCGGCCCGATCGTCCACGCGGGCAATGTCCACCTCGACCTCGTCGTGCCGAACTTCGGCGTGCAGGAGATGGTCTTCTTCAGCGATCAGGTGCAGGAGGTGGTCACGGGTGGCCCGACCTTCGCGGACGGCTACCTGACCGTCACCGACGCCCCAGGTCTCGGCACCGACGTGAACGAGGTAGCCGCAGCCAAGTACCCGTACCAGCGCGCTTACCTCCCGACCACGCGACGCCTCGACGCCTCGGTGCACGACTGGTAGGGTGCCTGTGATGGAGCGGGACGTCGTTTTTACCGTCCCGGCAGCGGGATGTTGTAGGTCTCGATCAACCGAATGAGCGCGACGGTCGAGGTGAGCCAGAGAAGGAAATAGCGCACCGTGTCCGCACGACGCCAGCGACGGCGGGACCAGCGGCGCACTTCGTCGGGGGAGGGCGGCAGGGGCGGGGGGTAAGAATTGCTATATGACATCGCCATGTCGGTCTCCGCATTGTTCTCTTTTCACCTTGTATCTACAGAGTATACGTACTCTTGTAAGAGCGCAAGAGGGGAGGCGACAAATCGACGGAATTGCACATATCGCAGCTTGAATTCGCAGCATGAAAAATGATAGGTCGTGGCAGGGGTACACAGCCGTGCGCCCGTTGCTCCTGGGCTTTCGATGTATCGATCGTGCGCTCATCCAGTGATGCGTACCGTAATGCTCTCCGGTGTTCAATCCCGCTCCTGGGCCTGCCGGAGGGTGATGGTGCGCTGGTAGGCGGCGTGGACGGCTTTGGAGAGGACGGTGCGTAGGCCGCCCTTCTCCATCTGGTAGATCGCCTCCGCGCTCGTGCCGCCGGGGGAGGTGACGAGGTTCCGCAGTTCGGCGGGGTGCTTGTGCGACTGCGCGGCGAAGGCGACGGAGCCGGAGATCGTCTGGATGACGAGTTGCTCCGCGAGGTGGCGCGAGAAGCCCAGGTGCACACCCGCGTCGATCAGCGCCTCCATCACGAGGAAGATATAGGTCGGGCCGGTGCCGGAGAGGGCAGTCGCCATGTCGACCAGTTTCTCATCCTCGACGTAGTGCGCGTGGCCGAGCGCGCCGAGGGCTGTGCCGATCACCGCGCGCTGGGCTTCGGTGACGGAGGCGGTCGTTGCCCAGACGGTGACGCCCTCACCGATCTGCGCGGGGGTATTCGGCATCGCGCGCGCCGCCGCGCCGTGCCCGCCGAGGTTGTTGACGAGCGTCGTCAGCGGCACGCCCGCCGCGATGGAGAGGACGACCTGCTCCGGCGCGATCACCTCGCGGATTTCCGCCAGCACGCCGCGAATCACCTGTGGCTTGACGGTGAGCACGACAAGATCCGCGCCCTGCGCCGCCTCACGGTTCCCCTCGACCAGCGCGATACCGTACCGCGCGACCAGTTCGTCGCGCCGCCCGGCGCGCGGGTGGCTCGCGACGATCTGCCCCGGCTGCACGACGCCGCGCGCCAGCATCCCGGCGAACATCGCCTCCGCCATCGCGCCCGCGCCGAGGAACGCGACCCTCCCGATCGATAGTGTCACCTGAATACCCCTTCCCGCATCACCAATGCTCGCGGCGTGTAGTGTAGCATTCCCGTATCGCGGCGGTGTTTCGCCATCGGGGATGGTATGCTTGCCCGCGATGGCGACGTGTCCGTACATGATGGAAGGGGAATGATGATGATCGTTCGGGACGGCGGGCGTCGATGAGTTTGCTGCACGCGATTGTCATCAGCCTCTTGCAGGGGGCGTTCGAGCTTTTCCCGGTCTCCAGCCTCGGCCATAGTGTGCTCGTGCCCGCGCTGCTCGGCTGGAACGAGTGGAAGACGGGCGACCCGAACAACGCGAGCTTCGTCGCCTTCGTCGTCGTGCTCCATCTCGGAACCGCCGTCGCACTGCTGACATTCTTCTGGCGCGATTGGCTCCGCATCATCGCGGCGATGCTCCGGAGCATCGCGCGTCGCAAACTTTCCGACGACCCGGATGAGCGTTTCGGCTGGCTGATCGCGGTCGGCACGATCCCGGCGGGGCTGCTCGGCTTCCTCTTTCAGCACCCACTGCGCGACCTGTTCGGCAAGCCCGCGTTGATCGCGGCCTTTCTCGTCCTCAACGGCGTGATGATGCTGGTAGGGGAGCGGCTGCGCCGTCGGCAGCGCGTCGCTGTCGCCGCCGGTGGTGGCGGTGGGGTCGCGACGATGGAGCGGGGCAAGCAGATCAGCGACGTGGGGTTCAAGGAGGGAATTGCCGTCGGCACGGCGCAGGCGCTCGCGCTCCTGCCGGGGTTCTCGCGCTCCGGGGCGACGATCACCGGCGGGCTGCTCGTCGGCCTGCGGCACAAGGACGCCGCGCGCTACTCGTTCATGCTCGCGACGCCGATCATCCTCGCCGCCGGCGTCTCCGAGGCGCCCAAACTCTTCAAGGCGGACGCCAACATCGGGCTTGGCCTGGCGGTGATGGGCTTTTTCATCTCGGGCGTGACCGCCTATCTCGCCGTTCGCTTCCTCGTGCGGTACTTCGAGACCGAACGGCTCGACCCATTCGGCTACTATTGCATGGCATTCGGCGTTGTTTGTCTCGCGATCTTCGGCATTCGCGCCGTGATCTAACGCAAGGAGCAGATCGATGGATCAGTTGTCACGGGGCCAGCGGATGGCGATTGTCGCGGTTGGTGTCGTCCTCGCGATCGTCTTCGCCGCCAACATCGTCTACTGGACGGGGTTCGCGCCCGCG
>JAABUS010001931.1_pt1 | contig 41940 bp, 2 predicted proteins | sample 5560161 | NCBI WGS metagenome assembly JAABUS01 (sample SAMN10711885, study PRJNA513376) | rock metagenome | isolation source: Antarctica rocks | place: Antarctica: Victoria Land, Trio Nunatak nord | collected 2016-01-04
CGGGATCTTTATTATACTCGTTATTAATCGAGTAATCGGGATAATTTAAGCGCTAGATATTATATCTAAAAAGAATACTCGTTATATCTTTACGAATAATTTTATTAACGCCGAGTAGGGTAATATATAATTAATCCGTTATATAAATAACCCCCCCGAGCGTTTCGGGGTCTCCGATCGGGATATTATAATCTTTATTTATATTATACTTTATTAATTTACGAAAGCCTCCTTTAAATATTAACCTCTCGTTCTCTATTAAATAAAGGATGATTTTTTCGGTATAAATAAAGTAATACCCGTAGATCTAATTACGGGTCTCTTTTAGAAGCGTTTCGAATATTATTATAATACGATAATAATCCAATAGGTTTTAAATATAAAGTAAATTAATTAATATATATATTATATTATAGTAGGTATTAGGAAGAGAGGGTATTAATAATTTAAATAATAATTCCGATATTATAAATTAATAATCGAAAGGGGATTAATAATTAAAAGAGGATTAATAATCGAAAGGGGATTAAAGATCGAAAGGGATTATCTAAAATTTTATTAGAATTAAACTCTAGTCTAGGAAATAATTTTAAAAGTTTAAAAATTTTAAACGGGGGGGCTAGCCTTCTAATATTAAACTCTTAAGAATAATTAATAGTAAATATACTCTAGGGTCGAGCCTAAAGTTATTTAAATTTAAGAGTTTAATTATTTAAAATTAAAACTTTAATTATTTAATATTAAAGTTTCGGATTTACTATTACTATAATCGTGGCCTTATTATTACTATATATAAATTTTTATTATTATTACTATCTAGAAGTCTAGGACGTTACTACTAGTATATTTATAATTATAGAAAATAGAGTTAATATATTTATAGTCTTGAACTCTAATAGTAAATTCGAAATTTTAATTTTATTATAATTATTCGTAGATTTAATATTACTATCTAGAGGACTATTATAAACGACGCGGTAAAATTATACCGCGCGGATTTACTAACTTTCTAACCGTTATTAAGGATTATCGTAATTATATTTAAAAATACTCTACTAAATCACTACTATTACTTTATTAATCTCGGTTTATATAATATTATTCGCGATTAAAAAGGAGGGTTCCTAGGCGGCCCCCTTTATAAATAATAATAATTTAACGTATAATAATAGAGTTAGGAAAATCGGGTCCTCGGGGTATCTAGGTACGAGTTAAATATATATTTTATAAAATCGTTATTATATTAATTTTTAATAGCGGATCTTCTCCTTAACCGGACGTTTAAAGTATAAATTAATATTAAACGCCTTTTATCTACTTAATATATATAAACTCTTCGTTTATATATAATATTATCCCTCCTCCCCCGTTATTAATATATTCCCGTCGATATTTATATCCCCTACCGCTTTCTATTACTTAGCGGTATAATTAAGAGGGTATTTTAAACCACGTATTATTCTAGTTAAATCGAATTCGTTTAATTAATTTATAAAGATTCTAGCCGGGTACTAATTAATTATAAATAAAATAATTTAATTATTTAAACGGATACTAGATTTAGGGATCTAGTCGACTCTTAAGATTTCTAAATATATAAATAAAGTAAAGTAGTTATAGGCTACGAAAGTTATATATAAATACTCGGCGGGTCTATTAATATTCTTTCTAGTTAAATTATAAAGGTCGTAATAAATAATATTATATATCGTTATTCCTTAAATTAAAGGCTTAGCGGTTTTAATATCGTATTTCTTTTTTATAAATCTACTAGAGTCCTCGTCTTCTTTAATTTTAAGATTTATTCTTTTTTCCCCCTATTTTATAGGTATTCTCTTAATAAACCCTATAGTCTTATCCTTTCTAGATTTAGTAGGTATTTTTTATTTATATTTAATAAGTATCTCCTCGTTATTAGGTTAATCCTTTATATTTTTATAATTATAATTAACGTCGTTATCGATTAATATAGTATCGTTATCGATTAATATATTATTATTATCGTTTTTATCTACCTTTTCCTTCTCCTTTCTACTATAAGTCGATTATTCCTTTTTAACTTTTTAAGTCTTAGATACCGCCGGTTTAACTTTTAAAACTAACGCGTTATTTTTATTTAATTTATATTTTATACCTAACTTCGGGGTAGACCCTTTATATTTTAATTTAATATTATTATCTTCGAAGGCTAGTCTATAATCCTCCGTAAAATAATTCTAGTTATAATATTAATATAATAAACGGTAGAAGTTAATAAATAGGATTTATTAAAATTCTATCCTCGAGTATCTCGCTTAAGGTTATTCTTATATTTATATTATCGGAGGACGATTTACTTAATAAATCCTCTTTATTATTACTATCGTTAGAGTAAACTATATCGTTTAAGAGATTATTAATCTCCGTAATTAATATTAAATTATAAATATTATTATTCTTTATTATAATTAATATTAAAGTATAAAGATTAGATAAAGAGATTAAGAAAGTTAATTTAAAAAGGAGAAAGAAGAAATAAAAATTAAAATAGGAGCTAGTTTAAGAAATAATTTTAAAGTTTAAAGATTTTTAGGCGGGGCTAAAGGCGCCTAAATATTATTATTAATAATTATATTACTTAAAAATTAATTTTTATTATTCGAAAGTGAATTTTAAATTTTTATTTAATTTAAAGACATCTAAGATTCAGCCGTTATTAGTATTAAATAAAGAGATTAAATTAGAATATTATTATTTAATATTAAATATTTATTTAAACTTCACCTCCTAGCCAAAAATATTCAAATTTTAAAATAATCTTCTAGAATAATAACTTTATATATTAATTAATATTAAATATTTATTTAAACTTTACCTCCTAGCCAAAATTATTTAAATTTTAAAATAATCTTCTAGAGTATTAACTTCGTATATTAATTAATATTAAATATTTATTTAAGTTTCACCTCCTAGTTAAAAATATTTAAATTTCAAAATAATCTTCTAGAGTACTGATTTCGTATATTAACTAGTATTAAATATTTATTTAAACTTTACCTCCTAGCTAAAAATATTCAAATTTTAAAATAATCTTCTAGAGTAATAACTTCGTATATTAAGATTTAATACGTAAAGTTTATTAACGATTATTATTACTAGTATTATTATTAGTATTTACCGTATTAACCCTATTATTATTATCGTCGGTAGTATAATAATTCACTTTACTTATTAATTTTATTTAAATCTTTATTATTTTTATTTATTAAAGCTCTTTACCTCTCTTTATTTTTCATCGATTTATTATTTAATTATTTATTATATTATCCTCGTTAATATTTTATAAAGATTCTTTTTTCTTAATAATCGCTAGAGCCTTAATCCTCGCGTTTATAATTAAAGCGACGAATAAATCATTAATAGATATACGCTAGAAAATTAACGAAACGATACGTTAGGCCGGAGAACTAAGGGTATAAATCGATTTAATTTAAAATATATTAAAAAAGTTCGTTAATAGTACGGAGATCGCTAACGAGATTATTACCGAGGTATAAGATATATTAATAAACGATAAACTTTAAATAGTAAGATTCGCGAGTAAATAAAAGGTGTATAAAGCGCTAGACTCGACGATTTTATAAAATATACGAAAACGGGCGATAATTAATTATAAACGAAAGAAGAAATATATTAAAGGTATACGAAATATATAGGGGACCGTAGTATAAAATTAATAATTCGATACTATAAAGAAAAATCACCTCGGTTATATAAATTAAATTACTAAGAAATTTATTTATAACGACGTTTATTCTATAATTACTTAGTTAACGGTTAATTATTTAGAACGGAACGATTATAGATAAAAATCTACGCGTAAAAGTATCCCGAAAAACTAGTAGACGTTAAGTAATTTAAATAAGATTAATATTTATACTCTTTTAATTAAATCGGGTTTAACGGATAAGTAATTAATAAGATTAAAAATTAATCGAAAATATCTAGTAAAGTTAAGGATAGATAATAATAAAGGACCTTTATTATAAGGAAAATATAAGAGATATAACCGTCGAGTTATTAAAAATAAAGAGATTAAGTCTGAGTCGGTAGATTATAAAATTAATAATAACGATTTAAGCGGTACCTCGGAGAATAAAAATATAGTATCTTCGAGCGGTAACTTTAATAAGGATAATAATAACGACGACGATAATAACGATAAAAATTAAGAAATAAATAATCGGGTTAAATATTTTAGTTATAATTATATAGGCCTATCGGTTAATTCCCTTAAACGGGTAATAAGAAAAAATCTAAAAGTTATTAATATAAATAGCGAGGCTAGTTAAATTAATACCCTCCGAGTATTTATAAAAACTAAGTCCGATTTACGATATATTTATTATATATACTTATATATTATAGCTAGATATTTCGGCCTATAAACTAAATTATTAAACGAAGAGAGTATCCGTTTACGATTAGTTAAATACTAGCGTTATCGAAGTAATATAAATACTTTTAAGATTAATATAGTTATTAAAAATTAATAGCGGATAATAGCCCGACTATAGATAGACGATAATAAATATAGGGTTTATAGATACCGAACGATTAAAGCGAGTATTAGAGTATTTTTAATCGATTAAATATCGCGGTTTATCGTTCGTAAAATAGGAGGGCTAGAAGTATAGAATACCTAAAAAGAGATAAATAATATTATTATTAAAAGTATATTTAATTAATTATAAACGGGGGTAAATTTAGAGAATAACTTTAAAATTAAAATTAAAGATATTATAACGGAGGAGTTCGATATATATCTTTATTATTAAATAAAGCGGAATAAATAACCTAATAAGGGGTAGCTACGGATAATATTTTATTTATTAATATAATAAATTATCCGGTAAAATCCGATATATTAGGCTCTATATATATACCTACGACTTAATCGTAATCACCGACTAGTTTTATATTTTTATTATATTAAATATACTCGGCCTAAAGACTCGACCTTCTTTTAATATATTAATATAAATATACCTAAATATCTCGCCTATAAATATAGAGTTAATATTATATAAAAATTAATATCTTTTAACGACGAGACTATTAATAATTATATAAAGATTATTCTAGGTTTTTATAAAAATATAACCGAATAATAAGAGAGGGTAAAGGGGCGGGGAAAGATAATAAATAATTATATATATAAAATAAATAAGATCTAGGAGTTAATAAATATAATTAATTATAATTAATTCGTTCTAGTATTATATACGCGTAGAGATATAAAGATTACTCGGCCTAAAATATTATATAGTTTAATATTAAGCCGCCTAGATATTACCCTCCGAAAGATTATCCTTTTATAATTCGTAGAGGTAAAGGAAGATAACGAGATTTTAAATAATAAGAAATCCGATAAATAATTAAACCTCGCCTTTATTTATTTAAAGTAAACGGCGGTAAATTTTACGTTATTAAAATTACCGAATAAATTTAACTTAATTCTTTATCGATTTCCGGCTAGTATTTAACTCGTTTTAATATTACCCGTTAATTAAATATTAATATATAGAGTAATTTAGGAGGACCTAGTCGTCTAGGGTTATATTAATTTATTATTAAAAATTAACCGAGTACACGTATAGAAAGTTATTTAAGAATATTATTTAAAAATATTAAAGTTATTTAAAGTAATATAGGGTAGGGTAAAATAAACGGAGAAAAGATTTTATAATGAGAGTAGTTTTTTTCGGTAGATGGATAATAAGATTAAAGAGCGCTAATATTAAACTATATAAATAGTATAGGATATTATTAATTATAGAGTAAAACCGCGCGGCGCGGTTTCGCTTAACTCCGTTATTTTAATTTTAATTATAATAATCCTATACTAACTATTAATATTAATCCTTAATATTAATAATCCGTATTATAAATTATATTAAAATAAAAACTATATTATTATTTATTAATTTATTATCTAGCCCTTTAATATCGCTTCCCCGTTTATCTCCGCTATATATAAAGACTGTAAACCGCTCGTTTAAACGAGCGCGTTATACCCCTACTCTAAACCTCCGCTCTTATATAACTTTAAATAAGTTAACCTTTATCTTTTTTTTTTTAAATTCTTCCTCCGCCTTTACCCCTACCCTTACCGGTAGTAATAATTTATCGGAAGAGACGGTAGTAGGTAATAAAAAATATCGTCGATAATAAACGGAGGGCGAAAAAATTATTAATATATTAATAATAATAACCGATATATAATAGGATATAAAGAGATTTTTAAGAGCGCTCTATAAATTATATAAGGTTTATACTTTTCGTTTAATATAAAAGTAATTTTTCGATTTCGTTTATAACGAACTACTTAGCGATTCCCGATTCGAAAAATAATTAATATTTAAATAACGTAACTCGTTAGTTAGGAGGTAGGGCTAGTTAGTCGTTAATATATTTTAACGAGAAATTAAGGTCCTAAGGGAGTATAAAGTATTTAATATTTTTTATTTATTTATAAAAGGGCTTAAGGGTAGTATCTTATAACTATTTAAAAATATTATTCCGGTTATATTATAACTAGCCCCGTAATGACTTAATATCTTCTACCGAGTTTATTATAAAAATAAATTAAATAATCTATTATTATTATTAATAAATCCTACTACCTAATAACCCGCCGTTTTTATATTATTAATACTCTACTATTTAATACGACCTTATAGGTCGATTAACTTTTAGACGATTTTAGGGCTTTATTTATATTAAGAGAGGGTATAATAACGAGTTCTCGATACTCTATATTAATTTAGTTTAATTATTTTATATTTAATATTATAGCGACGTATAATAACCTTAAAAAAAACGCCGAAGTAAGGGTTTAAATAGTAGGGTAGGCCGCGAGTATTATTTTAATTTATAATAACTTTAAATATATAGAAGAAAGGTGTAGAGAAAGAATAAATAATTACCGAGAATTCCGATTAATTATTATTACGTTAATTTTAGAAGGGTATCTCTTCGATAAAGGGGCCCTTCGGTAGGATATATAACACCCGATAACTATATTATTATTAACCGAGATAATCGCTCGTTAGTTAATACCTACCGATATAGATATAAAGGTACGGTTTTTATTTTTAATTTTATTACTCTTCCTTTTATACCTTAATATTAATAAAGATATATTAACGAACCAAAGTTCTAAATTCGGTTATATTATATCGAGTCGGTAATCTCGGCGGTATACGCACTTTATTTAAATAATATAAAGTTTTTATAAATAAAAGTAATACCGGTCCTAAAGAAATTAAACCCGGTAACGACGAGATATTTCCCGATAATATTAATATTTAAAGATAAGAGTACGACGACTAATAATATTTATATATTAAAGGATATATTTAAATATTAACTTAAATTAGATAATAAAAGCCCTATTTTTAATATTAATTTTCGATTAATATATAATAACCTTAAAATATAATTACGTATATAATTTATTAAGGCTTTACGTAGCGATATTTCCGAGCTCTTATTTAATATTTTTAACTAGTTATTACCGGGTTTAGGTCTTTAATACCTTCGCTTTAATATATTATAATTACTTTATAAGATTTATTAGGGCCTTAATAACTTTATAAATTTATTTATATTATAATACGCGGCCGATCGCTAGGATCGCTTTAGGGTTATTTAATTAACGGATTTTTAAATATTAAAGAACTTAATTATTTATAATTATTAAATATATATAATAAGAACGTAGATTAAAATCCTAAAATAATAATTTATAAATCTTTAATATATAAAGGATATCGTATCCTAGCTCGCGGCGTAAAATACTTTAAATATTAATACCTAGCCTCGCGTATTAAAAAAGATTTCTAAAGTTATATACACCTAATCTTTATCTACTCGCGATTAATAATTTTAAAATCATTAAAATTTCTATATATACGTCGAAATCTATTTAACCCTACGATATAATATTAAATATATTAATATTAACCTACTCCGCTACGCTTTATATTACGTTATAATTCTTTTTTAAGCCGACGCTACTAGTACCCTAAAATATATATAGGCCCTACTTTATATACTTTATATAATAGATTTACCGGTAGTAATAATAAGGTTATAAAAATATATATTAATAAATAGTTTTATAAATTTACGGGGAATAACGGATATAAATTTCGAGCTCGACCGCCTTTTTAAATTATTTAATAATAATCCTAAAGTATTTTAATACGACCGGTCCTATTATTTTAAATATAGTAATATATTATTTAAGAATTAAACCCTTAATAACCTATACTTTTTAAAATTAAAGAGGATAATAAAGTTTATATTCGGAAAATCCTCCTCGGTTATATATCCGGTTAAAAGCGCCGTCGAGGATATTTAAAATATAGCCCTTAACCTCGCCTATAAGTCGTTTATTCGTTATACCGAGTAGAATAAATTCTCTCTAAATTTAATTATTAACCTTTTCGATACCGGGCTTAAGCGGTTAAGTAGGAATATATTAAAATATAACGAGCGGTATATTTAGGAGTATATATTATTAGCGGATAACGAGTATAAAAATATTTTAGCGGCTAGGCTAGAGGTTAAATATAATTTTATATTAAAAAATTTTATAATCTTAACTTCTACTTTAAAGCCTCCGAGTATTATATTTATTAATTAATTTAGTAATAAATCCGCGCGGCGCGGGTTTATTAACTAGTCTTAAAATCGCGTAGGGCGTTATCTATACTAACGAGATCGAAAAGGGGTTAATTCTACCGGTTTATTCACCGATATCTTTTATAATAACTAGTGTAATTATTATAATATCGTTAATTCCCCCTTTAATTTACTCGTTTTATTATAAGAGCTAGATTATAAGGCGTAACTTTTATTATTATACTACTCTTTAATAATATAATATTTATTATTTTTATATTAAGTCGTTTTCGGCTCCGTATTTTAAGATTTATTAAATTAATTCTCCGCCGCGTTAATTTTAATACGAGATTTACTCTTTATAGTGGGTATATTTAATCGTTTAACTCTTACTCTACTAGTTATAATTCTACCCTTAATACGTATTTTTTTAATTATTAATTTATACTCTACTTTAATTAACTAGTTATCCCTTCGCTTTTTAAATTTAATTTACTTTTTATTAAATAGCGGATCTAGCCGCCGCTTTCTTTTAATATCGTTATATATTATTTATATATCGAATATTTTACCCCGATTTAACTTTTTTTATCGTCCCTACTTTAGGATATTTAATATTTTAATATAATATAAATAAAGGCTAGACTACGCGCTATTAATTTATTAATATATAATTCGTTTATTATAAATACTCTCTACCTACGTCGCTAAATCTCTTAAGATTTTATTAGGTATTATTAAGAACGTAGAGAAATATTAATATAAATCGACGAATTTCTTATTTAATTTTTAATATCGTTAAGCTCGAAGTTTAAATATATACTATAAATATTTAAATAAATTCTCGTTTACCGATTTATTTAACTCCGCGTAAATAGTAATAAGCGCCTATAATTCTAGATTATAAACTAAATAATAAGAGAATAACTTCGTATAATTCGGTGTATTATATTCCGTATTATTAAAAAAGGCGAGGCCGATATCGCGAATATAACCGCTCCCGGGTATATTAAAGAGATTATATAGGTTAGGTATTATTCGAGCTCGTCGATTAATATTTATATAATTTATACGAGCTCTTCTCGGCCCCGATAAAGATTTTATTATTATATTATCGAGCGAAGCTAACTCCGTTAGAGACGCCCCGCTTCTAGGGCCTATATATTAAAGTAAATATAATAAAATAAAATACGTTTACCCCCGACTATAATATATCGCGCGTCCTATACGTTAATATACCTTCTAAATAAACGAAGGGAGTAATTATTAAATAATTCTTTTTATATCTAGATTATTAACCCCTAGCCTATAAATATCGGTTATAATAATAATATATAAAGATAAACCTTAAGTAGATAATAGACCGAAATATATCGCGATATTTTATTTATCTCGAGTAGTTATCGCCGCGAAAAAAGATACGACTAATTTCGTACCCTTAATCGGATACGATAATCGTTTTATCTATACGTATATTAATTAATATATATCCTTAATTTAAGTTACGGAATCTATAAAAATAATCGTTTTTAAAATATCTTAGGCGGTAGTAATCTACGACGATAAAATATACTATAAACTAAATATACCGTTAATAAGATTATAGGTAGTATTAATTTAAATATATATCTCTAGCCGATTAAGCGGAGTCTTTATAATAATAATATCTTCCGAGAAAATATATCGCTCTCGTATAATCTCGAGTATTTCGATATCGAGCGTTATAAAGACTCTTAAAAGAGGGACGCTAGGCGGTAATTACTTTCGGAGGATACCTAGATTAAAATATACTAGTCGAAACTCCTTTTACTCGGTTATTAAATAAAGCTCGTCGATTATTAATAAATATAACTATAACGTAAAGCTAGTATACCGTAGTACGTCGGTATTAAAATTACTCGAACTAGTAATTTTAGGACTCGTAAAGATTATTATTATTAATTATTTATCTATAAGTCGCGTTTAATTATTATACCGTAGGTAAAGTGGCCGGAGTATATTATTATAATATTAACGGGCTTATTACTATCGCCGTTTAAAACGAAGAGTTAATAATTAAATATACGATTTAATTTCTTATATTACTTTTCTAATAAAGTATTTAAAGATATAATAATTAATACCGTTTTAATAAGTAAAAATATTAATAATAAAACCTAAAAGACGATACTTTTACTAAATCTAGTTTTCGTAATTAAGATTAAATCCGTTCTCTAGTTTAATAATATATTTAAAGTATTATACTACTTCTCTTTAAGCTCGACTCCGAAGTAACGTATTATAGCGCCTTCTATATACTCTCGATCTAGAGTCTTATATAAATTATCTATCTTTACTATAATAAGCGTAGACGCGAAATCGCCTACTATATATAATACTATTATAATAAATATTAGTTTTAACTTTAAATATATTTCGCGGAGGGTTCTATAACGAAGGGGACCTACCGATAATAAAGAATAAAAATTAATAATAGATAATTATCGTTATAATAATAATCGAAACTTAAGTTATAATTAAGGATTTTTAGATAACCTATATTTATTTCGTTATATATACGATAGATAATATTATAGATAACTATATTCGAAAGAGTATATATAGAAGTATTAACGCGCGATTAATTTAAATCTTATTCTGAAATAATTAAATAACGATCGCGTCGTGAAGTTAGTTATTAATAAAGAAAAAAGTTAACGGAAAAATCTATATAAGCGGCCCGCGAAAATAATATAAACTTAATAAAAATATAGGGTTTTATACTTAGACTTACCGCCGTTTAATTACGAAGTTAATATTTCTAACCCGAAGGGGTTTAATAAACGGGAGTTAACCCGAAGAGGTTTAATAATAACTCGGTAGGTCTAAAGGACTAAGGTAATAACTATTATTCCCGCTTAACCTAGTTTATTAAGTAGGTCTTGGTTTAAGGCTAGGGCAAACCCCTTAAGATAATATATAATTAGTAATTACTATAGATACTACTCCCTAATAAACTATATTAATATATAAAAGAACTATACCTATAAATATTATTAACGGGTTATAAGCCCGGTATATAATATATTTATTATATAGTTTATTTAATATATTCTTAAGGCGAGCTAGAAAGCCGTTAAGAAAATAATAGTATTTTATACTTTTTATACTATTACTTTAAGAGCGAAATCTCTAAAATCTCTAATATTCTCTATATTAATTACTCTTTATTTATATTACTTTTAGGTATAATAAAAAGTAATAATATTATAAAAATTCTTAAATTAAAGGGTAAAAATAACTAGGAGTTATAAAAAGTCGATATTACTATCGTTTTAAAAGTTAAGAAAATCTAGAGGTATATTATCGATAAAGATAAATACTAATATTTTATCGCCCTAGATCCGTTAACTAGAATAATTATTTATCGAGACGTCGAAGGGAGATTATATAAAGTTATATTTATTATACCGGAAGAGAAGAAGGAGTATAGGGTAATTAAGAAAAAATATTAAAAAAAACTAGGCGAATAAAAAGATAATTATAAAATAAAATATAATTATATTTTATTTAACCTAGAACCGAACTTAAAGATTTATATCGTTAGTATTACGAATAATACTAAGGCGATAAATATTCTATATTAATTATTCGAGTATTCTAACGCGTAGACTATCGATTTATATATATATTAAACTACTCGTAAAGATTAGGATAATTTTAAATCTTTACTAGATTATAAAAACTATATAAAGATATATTAAAAAAGATTTATTAATATAAAAATCTTATTATTTAATTTAATACTAGTATTATATTTTAGGATAGGAATTAACCCTAAATTATATATATATATCGTTAATATATAAAGTCTAGTTAAAAGAGATAAAACGATATTTACTTTAGATAATATATTTAATAAACTCTTAAAATCTAATAATCGTCGATAGAATTTAAAGACTTTAATACTAAGAAAATAGAATAAATATAAAAATAATAAGAGTAGAAATCGTAATACTTCTAACTATAAATTAGGATCTAGGAATAACTTCGTAAATCCTAGTTATAAGAAGGGTAAAAATAATAAAGATTATTAAAAGAATAAATTTAATAGTAAGTTATATAAAGAAAGAAAGAATTATAAGAGTTATAAAGAGTATTACTTTATAGAAAATTACTACTACCTTTATAAAGATAAAAGACCCGAAGGTTAAAAAGTATATAAAAGTAAATAATACTTTTTAACTAAGAACTATATTAACGGTTTAAGTAAAAAACCTATTAGGGTTAAAAAGATTAAAAAAATACTTATTTCTAACTATATAAATAAAATTAAAATATTAAATAATAATAAAGATAATACCTTCTAGATAAACTCGGTTATAGATATTTATATTATATATAACTTCTCTTTATTCGATAAGGCTATATATAAAGAGATACGATATAAATTCGTAATAATTAAAAATAGATCCTAGTATAAGATTTATAATATTAATATTATTATTCTTAACTCGTTTATTAATAGTGAGTATAAGGAGCTAGATCTCGTTAATATATACTACGTTCTTAATATAGAATATAATCTTCTATCGTTAGGAATATTAAAACGGAATAGTTATAAATTTTAGGTAGTTAATAAGAGAATAGATATTTTAAATAAATAAAGAGAGTTTTATTTATTTAAAACTCGTATCGGGACTAGATACTCGTTTAATTTAAGAAAATCCCTATTTATATTTAAGACTAGGGTAGATCCTCTTCTTTTATCTCCTATAATTACTAGCCCTTTAATTAAATCCGGATTATAAATTTAATAATATAGGAGATTTTATTATTTAAATATAAATAATATTAAAAGACTAGTATATTTATTAAAAGAAATAAATATTTAGAAAGTTATATTACTTTAAACCCTAGAACTATTTATTAAAAAGTATAAACTATATATTATAGGGTATTAATACTATATTATTATTTATATACCTAGGCGATCCGACCGGATAAAAAGAGCCATTAATTAAAGCGAGTTAATATATACCGATATTACCGGCGGTAGTTAAACTATACGTATATTAAAGAGTAAATATTATATATTTATTCTACTCGATAATACTATTAACGAACTAACTATTTATTTATTTACGAAGAAGTTAGATATAGTTAATATAATAAATCTTTACTTCGAGTATATTAAGAATATTAAAAGGTTTATTTAATACTTTAAAAATAATAATATTAATAAAAATATAAATAGAAGGATATAGGTATTATTTATTAAATATAGAGTTAATTAAATTTCTATTACTATATATAACTCTAATTGTAATAAAGCGTTAGAATAATATATTCGTATATTATTTAAATATATAAAAAGTATTCTATTTAACTTTAAGTTTCCGAAAACCCTATAAAGTAAAGTTATTAAAACGGTTATATACTATTATAATTATAACTCGACTCAGAGTATTAATACTATAACTTTATATAAAATATTAATAAATAATAAACCCTTTATAGGATACCTTCGTATATTCGGATATATTATATATTATTATAATAAGGATCTTAATAAAAAGAAACTCGATAATAAAAGTATTAAATACTATTTTATAAAATATAATAATATTAATAAATTCCGTCTATATCGGTAAAGCGGGGAGTTAGTATTCTATCGAAAAATATATAAAATACGTTTAAATCTATTTAGTTTATATACTAGCCCTAGAGATTATTTTAATACCTATTTTTATTAAAAGTTACTAAGAGTAGTCTTTTCTCATTAATAATTACTATTTACTATTTTATACAATTATACTAAATACGAATACGCGCGAATCGTATCGGGCGATTATATTATAGTTAGAGTATTATATTTATTAAATACGTAAATTACTATTAATAAATCGTATTTAATAAATATATATATTATTATTAAAATAATACGTTTATTAAATATATAAATCTATATTATCGTCCTATTTATCTATATTATTATTTATAATCTTATCGATTTTAACGGTTTCTTCGTTTTTATCGCTTTATTAATTTTTAATAACTTCTCTATTATAACCTAAATCGCCGCCCTTACTACTACCGCTACTATTATTAATACTATATAAATTTACGCGTTTAGTATTAAATATACGTTTATTAGAGTTCTATAAATAATTATTAATTTTATTCGATATATAATTATTATCTACCTTTTTCCGACTTTTTTACTATATTATTTAATTAATATATTATTATTTATTAAACTTTACGTAAATTATATCGTTACTTTTATTCTTTCTTAATTTTACTCTTTTTAAATTTTATTATTATTTATAACCTCTTCTTTAATTATTTAATATAAGTTTTATATTTATTTTTATTATCGCTCGATATAATCGAGTTAATATTATTTCTTTTATATTAAACCCGATTAGGTTCTTCTAGTATAAAGATAGCCTAGAATTCCTTAAATCTTTATAATTTAAAAATAATTTAATTTTCTAGTTATTTTTCTCTTTATATAATATTAAAGGTATATTTCCCTTTAAGTCTAAAAGTTTTATATAAACTATTTTATACTTTAGCCCTCGTATTATTATCGAGTTCTTTTATTTTAACGAAGATTTATTTAAAATTCCGTAGTAAAGATAAAAACGAGTCGGGGGCGATATTTTATTATAAATAATAAATTAATTAAATTTAAAATAATTATACTTTATTAAATTTACGTATTAAGAATTTAATACCGGTATTCGGGTAGTAGTAAAGATTAAAGGTATTAAGATATACGGGTTATAAAGAGATAAACTATAAATATTTAATTAATTTATTTTAGGGTTATCGCTTTACGCGTATTAACTTATATATTTTTTATATTATTAATTAATATAAAAAAATTACTTTAAAGTTTATTATCCGAAAGATTAATTTATTCGTCGTTATTTAATTTATTAACGAAGGGTAGATTATATATTTAACGACTATCGAGGTTTATTATAGTTATATCGTTATTAGAGTTAAATTTTTTAATATTTTTAATAGTATCCCTTACCCCCTTTAATAATACTCTATGAATACGGGTTTTATACCTTTTATTATCGAGATTTATTTATACTCTTTATATTCTTTTTTATTAATTTAATACGGACTCTCGTTAATTAATTATAATATATTTATTAATAATAAAAAAGAATATAAATATTTATTTTAAACCTTCTCTCTTTTAAATTTCTCGATTTTATACTCTCTAATAAGATACTCCGAGATAATATATATTATTATTATAACGATAAATATAATTAAGAGATCGGGGAGGGGTTTAAAAAAATTTCTTATATTCTTTTTATTAATAAAACCGTTTTTTAATAATTTAAATATTATATAAATAAGTATATTTATTAAAATAGGGTTCGTTTATTTATCTTTTTTATTATCGATTTATATTTTCGTTAATTATATTATTAAACTAGAGTATATCTTATATCGAGATATATAAAAGTTTAGCGGTATAATAATCTAGCGACGAGGGAGATTACGTTTTATTACGAGCCGTTTTATATATATATAATAATTATTATAATTCGTACGATCGTTAAGGCGTAGGCGCGTTAATATTTAAAAGAGTCGAATAATTATATATTAAATTAATTTTAATATAAAATATTTATTTAAATAAATTTAACTTTTTATATTTCGGTTAAAATAAGCCGATTATCGATTTTATTAAATTTAGTTCCGATTTTAAATTTTAAATTCTTAATTACGACCTCCTATATATATTATATCCGATTATTAATTTATTAAGAGTTATTATTTAATTAAAGCTCTTTACTCTTACCTAAATTACGGGTATATTTAATTAAAACGATTATTTTTAAAAACTTCTTATAGTTAGGAACGATAATAATATATATTTTATAAAATTTTATTTTTATCTAATATTTCGTATTACTCTAAAGATAAAGATCGTATTTATATTAATTTTTATAAATATTAAATAATTATAGAATATAAATTAACTTTACCGCTAAAGCCTCTCTTTATTTAATCTTTTATAAAATAATTTACCTATAGTAACTCTAGCCTATAATTAAATTAATTAGATTCGATTATATATAGTCCGAGATATTTATTCTTATTTTTATATATTTATTATTTAAGAAAGTTTTAAAATAACTCCGTTTTTCGTTATTTTTAAATTATTTATTCTCTTTATCGCTAGAATCCGAATTATTATAATTATATTTTAATTCCGAGTTAGAGTAACGATTATTCCGTTATAAATCTTTATAAAACGCGTTATTCTTATAATAATCTTAAAAAATAACCGGATTAATATTAAATATCTTTTAACTATAAATCGTAAATTTACTTTATTAGATAGTATATTATTAAGGTATAAATTACGAATTTATATATTATTTTAGTCGGATTAAATAAAGCGGAAGAAGGGTATTAAAAGATAATAATTATTAATAAAAGTAGAATTTACGCGGTCGGGGGAAAGAGGGGAAATTATTTATTTTTAAAAAATTAGATTTAATAGAATTAGACCCTAGGGGTCTAATCCTAATTTATCGAATATAATTAATATTTATTAAACGTTATAAATATTAATTCTCGAGGTTTATATTAAAGAAGTTAGTTATCTTTAATTATTAGATTTATTATTACGATTAATACCCTTTTTTTTATTTAAACTTAATACTTTTTTAGTTATATATCGAGAGCCTCGCCGCCTAAATTATTTAAATTTCGGTTAAAGATCTCGATCCTTTAAGAAGGGGGCTTATTATTATATATATTATATAATACTCGATTAATAGCTCTCGGATATTAAAAGAAAAATATTTAATATTTTAAATATATATTTCTACTAGCGCTACTCTCTATTCCTATTTATTAAAGATAATTATATTTAATAGACTAGGGCGGGTATAGATAATCGTATTTTTTTTATTATTATAATTTAGGTCGGCTTTAATTAAAAATATAAATTTTTTAAAATCGAGGTCGTCTATATTTATTAACCCCGTATATATACTATTTTTCTAAATATCCTAAATTATATAAATTATACTCTAGTCTATACTATTTTTAATATATAATATTATATAATAAATAGAGTTAATCCGATTAATATTTTTATTTATATAAATAAAGTTCGGTTTATTATTTAATTTTTTTAATAACTCGGTACTTAAGAGTCCCTAAATTTTTTAAATATTTATATAATATTATTTAGTCTTTACCCGCTTTCTTTTATTATAATTATTTCTTTAAATAAGGAAGAGTAAATACTAGTCCTTCTATTATTTAAAAATATCGCCGAATATATAAACGAACTCGTTATAAATACCGGCGAAAATAGGTTATAAATAATTCTTTATATTTATTATATTTAGTTTTTAACTTAAGAGATTTATAGCCTTTAATTATTTCTATAATTATTTCTATAATTAATAAATATACGACTTTATTAATATCTAGCTTCGCTTTTATAATCTTCGCCGATTATATTATATTATTAAAGTCTTTTAAATTTATTTTTAATTAGCCCGTCCCTAGTTATTATAAATATTATATTTAAAAATCTTCCGTATATCTATTAATATCGAGGTATTACTTTATTATTTATTTATTCTAACGGTAAAATCGGGTAATAAGAAAAAACCGAGCCCTAGCCCTAATTAGTATAAGAGTAACTAATTTATATCTTATAATAGAACGATTTCTTATTATTTATAATCGAATATATTATAATTTACCCCCCGTAGTTTATCCTATAATATTTATTATCTTAATTATTCGCGTATAGTTTATAGATTAAATAGTATATTATAAATTTAAATATTATATTAACTATATAATCTACCTTCGCCTACCGTAATTATAGTAAATTTAATTATTTATTTATATCCCTTATATTAGAAAATCCTCGTTATAAATTAAATTATATAAGTCTTAATTAGTATAGTTATTAATATAAGATATATTATCTTTTTTTATAGTTTTACCTATATATACCGGTATAATATATATATTCTTTATAATTTTTATTATAAGGATAATTTAACGCCCCCCGAGTATCCTCCGTTTAATAATTAAATTTACCGGCTATAATTCTACCTTTATTATATTATAGGTTTTATATAAAGAGTCTTTATTATAGATTTTTAGAAAATTAATAAGGGTATAATTATATTAGAATAATTTACCCTTAATATTTTAACGGTTTATATTCGATACCGTTAAGAAAAGCCGGAGCTAGGTAGGAATTTAATTATAAAGAGAAATTATATAAAACTACGATTATATTTCTCGTATTAAAATATAGTTATATCTCTACTCTCTTTAACTCTATTAATTAATTTTATATATTATATAGTTCGTAATTAAGTTCTTTAAATCTTCTAAATCTTTTTTATTTAATTTCTAATATTATAAAAACGAATAAAGATAAATAAGATATAAATCGATTTAAATAGGATTAATTTCTTTTTTATTTATAATTTTAATAATTATCGATTCTTTACCCCCCTCTTATCGGCGTTAATATATATAAACGGCTAGTACCTCTAAAAAATATTCGATATATAATTTCTTTTATATTACGGATAACGGGTATTAATATATAATATTAAATTTTACCTTTAAAACTCTCTTTTTTTCTTAAAATTTTAAATTATATTAAAATCTAAATAATCGAATCCCGCGATTAAGTTTTAATACCTTTATTATAAAAGCTACTATTTTTAAAATAAATAATCTCGTTATAAAATAAAATAGATTATTTTTTATAACTAGTATTCGTAGGTAATAAAAAATATAGCGGACGAGTTATTCTTAAAAGACCTCTCGTTTATTAATTAACTCGAAGAAAGATTTAATTAAATAACGATATATTATTTCTTTATATTTAGTATTATAATTATTCGTAGCGCCGAATATTCGAATTTACTCTACGTAATATATTATTACGTAGAGTTTTAGGATATTAAAATAACTATTTAAATTTACTTTATTATTTAATTTATACCGGCGAAAATAATTCTTTAATTTATTAAAATAATAAAGTATATTTTAAAGATATCCTAGTATCTTATCGTTATATAAACGGTATTAAATAATTAATATAAAGTTTATAAATACCCGTACGTAATAGAGTTCTCTTTTATATAAGTCGGCTAGTAACGGAGTAATTATTAATATTAATTATTATATAATTACTCTTCGGCCTTTACCTATTTATTATACGACGATATTATAATATTTATAGTTCTTTAAGTTATAAAAGATTAGAATAATACGAAATCTTTTATTTAATTATATTATTTCTAATATATTCTTTAGTCCTACCTTCGGCCCTTTTAATTTCCTAGTAATAGGCGCGCTCTCCTTAATAATTAAAATAATTTATTTAAGAAAATAATTAACTATACCCTTAAATAATTAATATAATATATCGACTAATATAACTTTATATATATTAACCGTAGTATATAACTAGGCGAAATTATATACTAGATATATTTATTAATTATTATTCTTCAGGATATTTTCTTCGCGTTATCGCCGAATTTAAAATTAAATAAAAAAGTAGGTTCGGAGGTATTATTTATTTTAAAGATTTCCTTATTCGTTTAATAATATTATATAAATTATATATTATCGACCGTTTTTAACTCTTATAATTAAAATTTACTCTTTATAATTTATTATAAAGTCTATAATAATCGGATAATAAAATCGGATCTTTTAGTTTATATATATAATAGGGAGATTTATAATCGCTATAATTTTAATCGTTAATTTAAAATTAAGACTTTAAGATTATCTTGGGTAAGAACTTTTATTATATTTATAATCAAGTATAATTAATATAGATTTATATTATACATCGGATTTAATATATTCGTTATTATTAAATATAATAAATAGAAGTCCTAGGAATATTAAACCCGGCCGTTTTTAACCTTATTATATTTATATTCTTAAATTCCTTATAATAAAATAGATTAATTATATAACTAGGTTACTCTTATATTATATAAATAAAGTCTTATTTATAGAAAGAAATAATAGTACTACGGTAACTTTATTAGGAAGTTTCTTCTATATCTACTATTATTAATCGCCGGTATATATCTCGGTATATATATATTTATTATTATTATTATATTAATATACGAGTTTAAATATTATTTTTATCTTTAAACGGTCGGTACTCTAAAAGAAATCGGAGGGCCTTAATAATATTTCAATATAAAATATTATAATATTTTAACTCGATCCCCTAGATCTTTAATTAAATATTAAATATCTATTTTATTTATTTATCTTCGTCGATTCTGAATATAATATTATTTTATATTTCGGTTAGGTTATTAATATTCTTATAATTAAAAAAACTATATAGTAGTTCGAGTCGAATATTATAGAAGAATTATTACGACCGCTTTTAATTACTTTTTCCTTATAAAACTACTAAGCGAGCGTGTAATTATATATATTCGGAAACGGGTAATATATTTCTTTTATTTTATTAATAGGCTAAGAATATTTATTAAACTCTATAAGATTAATATTTATTTTATTAAATTTAATATTTATTTCTACCCGACGATTACTACCTTTTATAAACGTTTTTACCCGAATATATAAAGATATAAATAAAAGATCTTTATACCCGATATTAAAAGATAAAATTAATAATTTCTTTTATTTATTATATTTTAAATTATTATAACTAGGCCGGTTTAAAGGCGCTTAATAAATAATAGTCTCCGTATTTATATTAATGTTTTTTATATCGACGGTAAAAGACCTTATATTAATTCCTTCTATATTATTTATTTTTATAACCTCGTTATTTCTTTAGGTATACGTCGTTAGTTTTATTAATTATAAAAGTCGCCGAGGTAGAGAGAGTAAGACTCGGGGTTTTTTATATAAATAATTATCGACGAAGACTTTATAATATAATAGGTATTTATTAAATTTATTAAAATTTACGAAATTCCGCCTATAATATTTATATATATATAGTATTATAATATTTATTTACCGCGGTAATATTGTCGCTTTATAATTATTATATTATATATATAATTAAATAAAATTAAATATCCGAAATAAAAATCGAAAAAAAGGTATTCGATAAACGAGTTTAATATTTATTAAATATACTTTACTATATAATATATATTATTAGGCAATATTTAATTTATTTCCTATTAACTTATAGTCTTTTATATAATAATAAAAGTAGATTCTTCGAATAAATACGCGGGTAATATTTAGATTTATTATATAATAAAACTTTAGAGACTACCCGCCGCGAGCCGATTTATATTAATAAATAAATAATATTTTAATAATTTAATATTTAGATTTTTTAAATCTTTATCTTTAGAATAGTTTACTACTAGATATTCCGTTAATATTAAAGAATAACGGCTTAGTTTGTTTATAATTTCATCGGTTTATATATATTTAATCTTCTTTATTATCTAATTTATTAATTATACTCGGGATTAAAGTTATTAATAATTATTATAATAAAATAAATAGAAGGAGTTATTATTAAAAGATCCGAGATATATATATATTCTTTATACTTATACTAATAATAAAAAAGAGAGTAATATAACTCCGAAACCCTTCTTTATTAAGAAAATAAAAGTATTAAAAATTAATAATAACGATAAGTCGTAAAGGCCTATAGATAATATTTAATTTATAACTATAATAAATAATAATTTATAATATAATATAAACGATATTAATAATCGGCTTTTTAAAGGTTTTTATACCGCGTATTAAACGAAAGTCTTCCTAGCTAGCTCGAAGATAGATTTAAATTAAATCTTTCGTCTCTTCTTAATAAGATTTAGTCTTTATATTATTAATATTTTTAATTTATTAATCCGTAAAAGAAATAAATAGTTTACCTATAAATTATCTCGACTCGCTTTCTATTTAATTCAACCGTATAATTATATTAAGAATATATACAATTAAGTAGAAGGGTTATTAGGGTTACGGATATTTATTTTTAATTATAAAAGATATATCGGCTCTAATAATCGAGTGGGTATTTTATTTATAAATATTCTTTATATTATTATTATAGTTAATTATAAATAAACCGGACCCGTTAAGCCTAAGATTATTTTTAAGAAATATACTTTTATAATTAAAGCGAGTATTAATATTAATACTTTTATTAACGGCGAGTAAACCCTACTATTACTCTTAAAAAAAAGGCGGGTATAAAATATAAAATTACTACCGTCGAGCCCGATTTAATTAATAATAAGGACGTTAATAGTAATATCGTTATGAAAAATATTATCGTTATTAATAAAAATACGGCTACCGAAGGTACTCCCGCTAAAGAGAAGTATATTTATAATTATAAATTTAAATATTTTAAAGCTCCTTTAATTAAACGCGCCGAAAAGTATTTTATAACTATAATAATCTTTAAAGATAATAATACTACCGGTATAAACGTTTAACTCGCGGATAAGAATTAATATAAAAATAGATTTATTTCTAGAAATTTAATTAAAGAGGAATAAAAGAATAAAGATTATCCTTCAAATAAAGAGTTACTACTTCGTAGGTTAACGGGGGTTTTTATAATAAATATTAATAAAAATCGTATTTTATATCGAATCGCTTTGAGGTATAATTTAATTAATTTATTCTACTCGGCGGCTTATAAATATAAAGCCCGAATATAAGATTATTAAATAGTTATAATTATTTCTTTTACTTTTATCTCTACCGAAAATTATTTATCGAGGGTTAATTTATAAAATAAAATTATAGTAGCGAAACTAAATTATAATTCTTAATATATTAATTTATTTAAGATTAAACTCTCTAATTTTAATTTTTTTATTATTTTATTCCCGAGTACCTCGGTAATAATAACCGGCGAATATACCGGTATTTATATATACTAAAATATTTATTATATAACGAGTTAATATTTAAAATACCCGCCGATTAAGACGTTTATTATTATAAAATCTATATCTTTATATTATATTAATTATTTACTTTAAAACGATATAAGCTTTTTAGAAATTATTTATCTAAAATCTATATAAATATCTAATTATAGATATTTTATTACTAGAAATCTTACCTCCTATAAATATTATTAATTAATTATAAAAAATAAGTTATTACGACTAATATTTTACTTTATTTATTTAGTTTTAAATACGACTATACTATAAAGAATTTAATATATTTTTAATTATTATAAATATCTTTATATCTTTATCTACCGATTATAGTACTTTTACCTCCTTATTTATATATAATTATTATTAATAAAAGTAGTTATATATAAGGAATTACGAGCCTCGTAAATAAATAATTATTACTATTTTAGGATTTTATTAATAAACTCCGTAGTTTTATTTTACTAAATTTAATTTATATCGAAAATCTTTATATTTTAAATTATTTATAATTTATTTTACTTTTTATTTAATTTCCTTATATAATCGCCGAGTTAGGAGTAATAATATAAGGAGAGATTACCTTTTACGTAAATAAATAATTATTATTAATAGGAATTTTAATTAACGGATCTTATAGTTTCGCTTTTTTAAACTTTTATTTATTTTATACTCCTTTATACTCTAGGTAGTAATATCTTATTAATTTATTATATTAAATAAATAATAAACCGCGGTTACTCGCCTAAATAAAGATAACCCCGGTAAAATTACCGGCGATATATATATAAATCTTTAAATTATCGAGCGCGACGAAGTCGATAATTTTATTAAAAAGCGAGCCGATAATAATATTATATTTATAAAGAAGAAGAACCCTTTATATAAAATAAAAATTATCTTCGAAGATTAAAATAAATTTATTAAATAATTTAAAAACGAAGGTACCCGCGTAACGTATAAGATTTATATAAATAAGAATAATAACTAATCGTTTAATATATATATCTAGATTAAGACTTTTATCGATAAAGAAAGACCTACTCCCGATTATTTTTACGAAGAGTAATTATTTAAAACGAGTCGTTAATCTATATATATTTCAAGGCTTTTATAAATAAACCCGCCTAAAATAACTTTATCGAGTAAATATACCTCGATTATTATATTAAATTATAGGAGATCGGAGTAATTACTTACTATATTATAAAGTAATTAATATATATAGAATTCTCGTTCCGCCTAGCGAAGGTGTAGATTAAAGGAATTTTATAAAAAACTAGTAATCTAGGCGTCTTTTAATATATCTAAAATTAATTACTCGACGTATTTACTAAATTAAAAAACGATATAATTAAGTTTACTACTTTCTTTTTAATCTCGGAGGCGGATTTATTTTTTATCCTATATAACGAAATATTATTTATATTTAATCTCGAGCGAGTATATATATTATATATTTATTAATTTAATAGTTTAGCCGATACGAAATATAAAGTTTAAAAAGATTAAATTATATTAATAATAAATCGTCTAAAGATTAATTTACTATTTAATTTAATATATATTAATAATAATAAATACTAGATTATCGAGGGTATATTTATTATTTACTAGTAAAAGAATAAGATAAAAAATATTAAGAATTCCTAATTCTAGGAATATTAATTACGCGCCCTAATAATTATATTAAAGGGTAATTATATTTATATAGGCCTCCTCCGTTTACCCTCGAACTATAAATATTATTTTTCGACGGAAGATAACTTCGTAATTAAATTTTTTATTAAAGAATAAATAATAATTATTTTATTAAAACTCTTTCTTTACGCTAGTTCGCTCGATTATATTATTATATTTAACCGCCTCTAAAAGTATAAAAAGAATAACTAAAATAATCTAAAATTAAAATCGGGTTTTAATTTAATAGACTCGTAAAATATATTATATAAAGAGTTTAAGAAGTTCTATTTCGACGCGGAGCCGATAATAATTAAAATCGTTCCTCTTTTATCCGATATCCTATATAAGTTTAAACTAGCCGTTATTAAGATATTAAATCCTATATATAAAGAAAATATAAATTATATCTATAACCCTCGATAATAATAATTTATTATTAGATAAAATCTATATATTTAGACCGTAGTTAATAATCTTTAAGGAATAGATTTTAAGGTTAAACTCGGATAATAAAATATTAATCTAAATAAATCTTAAATAGGTATATTAAAATATTTATTATATATATTTAATAACCTCGGACTCTTAAAGAGATTATAGGGAACTAGGAAAATAAAACTCGATATAATTATTATTATATTATTTATATCGGCCGGTAAGAAAATAAAGGTCTTAAATTTAATAAATAAAATAATAGACTCTTTTATTACGAAGTTAAATACCGAATATACTCGGCTTAGTAAAAAAGGAATTAAAATTATAAAGAAATATATAATTCGTTTTTATTTATTTATAATCGAATAGGCCGTCGTCTAAAATAAGAACTAACGATATATAGTTTACGATATTAATAATTTATAATAATAACCTAGTTTTTCGCTCCTTTAAAGTTAATATAATCGGTTTACGATAACTATAATAAATAAAATTAAAGAGATACTTTTTAGTATTATAAATTATTATTATAAATCGTAAATCTTCTCGGTCGATTTAATTTAAATACTAATCCTACTTTTATTAATAATATTATTATAAATAATAATAATACCCTTAAAGGTATATAACTAGATAATAATAAAATTATTAAAAGCGGCGAGTTATAAAGCGAGAGCGATTCTTAAATTAATATAATATAAACTAGTAATACTTTTTATTACGATTCTTAGGTCGTAATAAATACTACGCCTACTATAATATTAACGAGTATATTTACTATATTTATAGTAGTGAGTAAGGCGAGTATAGTATATTTATTATACTCGGGGTAGTGAGTATAGTAAGTAAATACAATTTTCTTCTACTATATAAATTTTTTTTTTTTTAATAGATAAGAGCTTCGTACTTAACTTCCCTTAAGACTTTTAATTATAAATTCTGAATATAGACGTTTATTAAACTATTAATCGAGTTTATTAAATTTATTTAGTTTTATTTTATATTAATACGAAGCCTATTATCCTTTAATCCTTAATACTCTTCTCTACGAGTATTAACCTAGGTCTTATCGACGTTATATTAAAATATCAAACGGAGAGCCTTAATATTTTAAATACTCTTAGAATAAATATTTTAGAATTAATAAAGACCTTAACTCTAAATACCTAGGACGGTACTAGAAAATATAAAATTATAAAAGAAAAGAACTATATTAAAGTTACCCGACTAGACTATTATTATAAAAAGCGCGAGAAACTTAACGACTAGTTATTATAACTCTAGTTATTCTTTATATTTAACGAGAATACGATACTAGTTATTAAATAGATAATCTTTATAATAACTTATATAAAAGATAATATTTAGAAATAAATTAAACTATTCCTAAAGCGCTATATAGAAATAATAAATAATAGCGATAATTTATTAATAAAGCTTTGGATAAAAAACTTCTCCTAGTTTAAAACCGAAATTCGCTATATATTTAAACTATCTAACGAAAGTAATATAGTAGTTCGTATTATTTAATACTTAATATAACGAAAGTCTGCGTCCGATTATTCGGTATAGTTTTAATATTATATAATATTTACGGACTAAGACGATATTATTTTTATAATAATATATCGACGAGGACTAAAAGATAATATAAAAAATAAATTTATATAAATAAAAACCGTTATAAAGGACCTCGATATATTTATAAAATAAATAATTAAAATAGACGATAAGTTATACGAACGTATAATAAAGAAATATTATAACGGAGGAATTAACGGATAAAAACGTTTAAGAGTTTATAATAATAAATATAATTCGGCTAGTTATTACTACTATAAAAAATTTAACCTATATAATTATACTTTAATAGAATTTAATTTTATAAAGAAGGAATTTATAAAAGAATTTGAAAAAAAAAGTAAATAATAATAAGAGGGTAAAAAAGTAATAAATTATTATAATTATAATAAACCGGGCTATATCGCTAGGAACTATTATTCGAAAAATATAATAAATCGATAATAATTAAATATACTTAAGAAGGAGATATTAGATAATATACTAACCGGGTTCTTTAAGAATTTAATATAAAATAATACTACGCTTAACGATTTATTTAAGAAGTAAAGGGAGATTAAAGAAAAAATCGCCTAAAGAATTCGAGAACTCGAAGAATTAAATATTAATAATAATAAAACTCTAAAGGAAGATTTAGAGGAAGGATAAAAATAAAAATAAAATATAATAAATTCTAAAGGATAATTTTAGGTAGTAGATTACCTCGATAATTTTAAAATTTAATTTATTATATTAGAAAAGAAACCCGAGGATAAGAAAAAGGAAAAAAAATAACTCTTTAAAATTAATTATACTTATAATAAATATTACCTAAAATATAGGGAGATATAGTAGTTAATATATATAAACGAATATTATAAATACTATTACGATAGTTTAGGAGAGTAAAAGTATATCGTAAAACTAAAATATAATTATAATTAATAGAATAACTATATTAAAGATAATTATTTATAGTATTTAATTAAGAAAAGAGAGAATTAAATCTTCCTAGGTTATAATAAGAAATAATAGTCGCGGTTACGAAACTAGATAAATTATAGTATAGAAACGAGATATTATAACTAGGACGAATAATATTATTATTTAATCGAAAATTACGAAGGGTACTTTAAGTTTAAAGAATATTATAAATTTTTATTTTCGTCGAGAAAAGACTAGTCTCTTATATTAAAGGAAAATATAAAGAGATTAATATACTAGCCCAAAAATAATATATATATTTAATTTAATATAGTATATATATACGAATACCGGTAAAAGTTAACGGATATAAAATCGTTATAATAATAGATTTAAGAGTAACTAGTAACTTTATATCTCGAATAATAATTTAGGCGATTAATTTATTAATTTAAAAAAAGAAAAAATAGTACGAGCTTTAATTAACCGACGGGTTAAAGTTATTAATAAAGAGAGTAAATAAAGAAATATTCCCGTTACTAATTATTATTTAACGCTATTATAAGGAAATTATCTTCGATATAATAAAAATAATTATTTATTATATTATTCTAGGAATACCTTAGTTAAAGAAATATAATTTAATAATAAATTAGAAGAGAGGAGTATTTATATTTCCGCGTATTAAAGACGTTATTAATATAATATTTATATACTTATAAAGGATAATTATAAATAAGAAATCGAACCGTAGCCCGGTCGAAATTTATAATACAATATCTTCGTATAAAGATAACTTTATATAAGGATCCGATTCGATATATACTAACTAGAAGAGTTAATAGGGCGAATAAATTAAAATTTCTAAAAATAAAGACGAACCTTTTAATATCTTTAAAGAGTATTAATAATAAAGGTACCTTTTTTAAAAAAAGATAACTATAAAAGTATTACTTAAATATTAGTTATAAGATTATAAAATCGAACTCGAATTTAATAAATAACCGATATTTAGACCTATTTATATTTTATAAAAGAAAGAACTCGGAGTACTTCGCGGGTATATCGATAAGAATCTTAAAAAAGAATTTATTCGAGAATCTAAATCACTAGTAGGTTATTTAATCCTCTTTATAATAAAGAAAAATAGAAGTTTATAATTATATATAAATTACCGAAAACTAAACGATATTATAGTAAAGAATTAATACTCTCTATTAAATATTAACGAGTTATAGGATCGGTTTATAATAATAAAAATCTCTATATAATTAAATCTTCGAGGCGTATATAACCTAATTCGAATAAAAAAAGACGAGGAATAAAAGACTATCTTTAGAATTAAATATAATTATTATAAATACCTAATAATATCCTTCGGATTTATTAATATACTAGTAACCTACTAAATATTAATTAATAATATTATATAAATATATTTAGATATAACGGTAATTATATATCTCGATAATATCTTGATCTACTCTATTAATAAGGAAGAATATATTTAATATATATAGGATATCCTAATTTATTTATTACTAGCTAGATTTCTCTTTAAACTAAAGAAATACGAGTTTTATAAAGAATTAATTAAATTCTTTAAATTTATAATTAATACTAAAGATCTTTATATAAACCCTAAGAAAATTAGGAGTATTAAGGAATAACTTATACTATATAACGTTAAGACGGTATAGAGTTTCTTAGGATTTACGAACTTTAATAGAAGATTTATTAAAAACTATTTTAAGAAGACCTTATTATTAATAGATATTATAAAGAAGAATATCGCTTTCTAATAAAGAAAAGAATAATAATAATCTTTTAAGGCGCTTAAAGAGGCCTACGAGAAACTACCGGTACTATATTCCTTTCGAGGTAACGAACTAACTCGGATCGAAACCAACGCTTTAGATTTAATAATAAGCGCTTATATACTTTAATAAAGAGACGATAAATAATACCCTATTATATATTATTCTAGGAAAATATTATTAGTAGAATAGAACTATAATATTCATAATAAGAAATTATTAATAGTAGTATTTATACTAGAATAATAACGGGTATATATAGAAAGTTATTTAAACCTTATTATTTTTATAAATTATAAGAATCTTCTTAACTTTACGACGATAAAATAATTAAACCGAAGGTAAATTAAATAATTAGAATTATTAGAATAATATAAATTTAAGATCTTCTATACCCTAGGGAAGAATAATAATCGCGCCGATATATTTAATAAACGGGAAAACTATATAGAGGGTAAGAACGTAATAATATAATTAATCCTTATTTAATAATAAAATAGATCGCTAGTCCTAATATGATAATTAATAGCGATATTATATATCTCTATTCCCGGAATTATTAATAATATCCGGAAGGAATATAAATACGATATTTTAACTATTATATTAAGAAGTTAATAACTATAGATTAAATTATTAGAATATAATAAAAAGACTTATCTTTTTAAAGGATACCTTAAAGAAATTATTCGTGATTATTATAATAATTTAGTTTAAGGATACCCTAGAGTTATTAAAATTATAAAATTTATTTATAAAGAATACGACGCGCCGGGACTAAAGTCGCACGTCGAGAAATATATTAAGAAATATATCGAATACTAATAGAATAAATCTACGAGGTATATTAAATACGGTTAAATCTAGTTCGCCCTAATACCGGAGATATTATAAAACGATATTATAATAGATTTCGTTATTAAGTTACTAAAATTAAAGGACTATATTATATTAGAAATCTTTAACTCTATAATAATAATCTATAATAAACTTAGTAAATATACTATAATAATATTAATTAAGGAAATTTATAAAACCGAATAAATCGCCTTCGTATTACTAAATCGATTTATTAGAGATTATAGGATATCTAGGTCGATTATTTTTAACCGAGATAAATAATTTACTTTTAACTATTAAAAGACATTAATTAGTACTATCGGAACTAAGTTACGAATATTAATTATATATTACCCATAAACGGACGGGTAGATAGAGCGGGCGAATTAAATAATAGAAATATATTTACGATATTACGTGAATTAGAAATAAAATAATTAGGTAAGATTTCTACCTATAATTTAACTAACGTTTAATAATATATAGTTTAATATAACGAAATTTACGTTATTTTTCGTAAATTATAATAGGTATATTAATATATTTCTAAACTTAAAATAGGGATTTAATACGTATAAAGCGCTAATCTATATAATTAATATAAAGATATTATATTAAGATATACGGGCCTAGATTAAATTAACGAATACTCGAATTAAATTAATAATAGATAAATATCGAAAAGAGTATCTTTAATTAAAGGAGGGGGATAAAGTATACTTTTTAATAAAAAATATAATAAATAAAAAACCGAGTAGAAAATTAAACTATATTAAAGTCGGATTATTTTCGATTAAGAAGAGTAAAGAATTAATTAATTATAAACTAAATCTTCTAGCCGACACTAAAGTATATTTAATATTTTATACTTCTCGATTAAAGTTAATAAACTTTAAGATACTTTTATAAAATATATTCTATTTCTAAATTAAAGAAGAAACGGAGTTTCATCGGTAAGTCCGGAAAAATAGTTCTATAAAATCGCTACTTAATCGGTATAAAATACGTATTTTACGTATTTCGCAGGCTATTAATAAACGAAATATAGTATAGTAGAATATAATCAAATCTAACTCATCTCAGTTATATCTAAATTAGATAAATAATAACGTATTATTATATAGATAATAATAGGGATAGTTAAAGTATTAAGAGCGCGCTTCCTTAAATCTAGGCCAGATCTAGGCCTAGATTTAGACGGTATCTCTAACTTCTTTATAAATATTATAGGTATACTCGGTAATATATTCGTAAATTAATATTTCTTTTCCGTTATTATTTTAAAGGTTTTTACTAGTAGCCCTTAATTCCCGGGGCCCCGTATCGATCGTAAATCTAAAAGGAGGTTAAGGAATATATAGTTAAATATCGTATTAAATAGCGGTAGATATAATTAAAGTATTAAAAGCGTAGGTCTTTAGTAGCGAGTTTAGGGATTAAATAAAATCTAGGTTAAATTTAAAGGATATCTAGACTAGATCTAGGCCTAGATTTAAATTAGATATAATACTCGGTTTTTTATTATCGTTCTTAAATATAATAAAATAAAGGATTAAAATCGTAGGCGATAATAACGTATTATAGTAAATATTATTATATAGAAAAGCGCGTAAAGGGGTAATAAACTTCCTAGCTTTTATTTAAACCTAAATATCTAACGGTTTAAAAACGTATAAACACTTTACTAAAATAACTAAATATTATATTTATAACTACTCTAACCGCGCTTTTATTTAACGTATATATTATTTTTTTAAATCGCCTCTATACCTTCCCTAGTATTATTACTAGTTATAATATTATTAATATTCTAAGTATTATTACTATATTTAGGACTATTATCTTTATTAGTATCTTTTATACCCTCCGTATTCGTCGTATTTATAGTTTTAAATATATTTACCTTAAAATCCGCCTTCGACTTCCGCTTCCCCTTTATATACTCTTTAATTCCGGTATTAGTATATAATATATATTAAAATATTTCCTCTAACTAGGCTATTTAATATATTCTCTTCGGTATTTATTTATATAACCCGATAGAGTAGAGGGGTTTATAGAATAACTATAATCGTACATATAAAATTCAAGCCTACGCTTATCTACCGCGTAAATCTAATTAGAAAATTAAGTATATTATTCTCTATTAGCTTACGATCATAATTAATCTTTTATATTAATATATATATAGTTATAACCCTCGCTTTATCGGTCCCGAAGAATATTCGTATTTTAGGTTTAAACTCCTCTCGGATATACTATAATAAAGAAAAGTTAATATTAAATATTATATTTAGAAAAGAGAATATTATATTTAATATATTAAAAGAAGCGAGTTTAGGCTCTTTTATACTAGAGATTTTAAAGAAAGAATAGATTTACCCGTTTTATTATTAAAACTATCTCGGTAAATAAAGATATAATTAATATATTTACCCCTTTATATTTCTTAAAAAGGGAGGCGATAATTTTAAATTTAAGAAATATCTTTTTAAATATTATATAGTCCCTACCTAGGATATAATCTTTTTATATCCGATTATTATCCTTATTTATAATAGAGGCCGCGATTATATTATTAATTTACTTTTTATTAAGAGTTTTAGAGGAGATAACGAGGGTAGGTAAAAATCTATATAATCGGAGAACCCGTAGTATAATAGGTACTATATTAAAATAAACTAAAATTAAATACTAAAGACGTTAGTATAGGAAAGAGGTATTATAATTTTAATATTCCTCCGGTAGTTTTACCGTTATTAAAGTCTTTCTAGTATAATAATTTTCTAATTAATAATAATAGACCTAAATCGCGGCTAGAGTTCTTATAAATAAATAATTATAAAGTCTTTTTAATAAAGCTTCTTAAACGTTATAAAATATATTTAATTTAATTACTCTTTTTATATCGTAGTATCGAGGTATAAAGGAGTATATTAATAAAGATATTTATTACTTTAATAAATCTCTCCTATACTCTAGTTTTCTTATATATCGGGTAATAATACTCGTAGACTTTTCTAGGTTAATAAGTCCGAAGTATTAATAACCGAATTAATAATTATTTTAATAAATATCTTTTATAGTAGTCCGAGGGGCTATAATATCCTCTTAGTTTTAATTAATAATCGTTTTAAATATAGTTATAAAATAGAAGTTATATTTAAGGCGAGTCTTTCTTATTTTTTAAAAAGAATAATATAGATCTTTATTTAAGTTTCTTACCTTATTATATTCGCCTACGATTATAAAGCCGTACTAGAAATAATAAATTACTTTCTTTATAATCTCTTTTTTCGTTTATTTTATATAAGGATATTTATATTCTTTATTAAAGACTTTATTAAAGGCTAACTATATCTACCTTATAATAATTATATATAGCGATATATTTACTGCGCTCGGGGAATTATACTATATAGGGTTAATACTTTTTTATTTTTAAATTATATTACTTTAAGGTTCTTTTTATTATATATCGTCGTTAAACTCTTCGGCGCCCTTTTATACATAGTATAACCGTATTTTTATTATTATATTAATAATTATAAACTATACCTCTAGGTTTTTAAAATCGATTACCGATTTTAATTTATTAATTTAAATACCGAGATCGGGCGGCGGGATAAAGAATAATTTAGGCTCGTTAATTAATATAATATAAATAACCTCTAAGCCCGGTAAATATAAATATTCGTAGAACTATCGATTCGTAGGATATTTAGAGCCTATAGAAGCGTTTTTATAATAATATTAAGACTTTATTAACTACTCTCTCTATTTATATTAGATCTTTATTTATTTCTAGTATAAATAACGATAAAATACGGTAGCGCCTATAACTTTATAGGTCTTTATATAATTAGAATTAATTAAGAAGTTTAATAGATAAAATTATAGACTTTATATTTTCTATATTTATTTATATAGTCTAGAAGAATATTATAATATCCTAAATCTTCTTCGTTATTTAGTATAACTATAAATATATAGAGTTATTACTAGTAATAACTTAACTTTAATATTCTAGGAATCGTTATTATATTATAACCGCGAGAATTATTAAAGTAAACGATTTTCGCGAATATAATAACGCGTTCCTATATATTATTATGAATATATTTATATAAATAGTTATTATTAAGTTTTTTAAAGTTAAGAAGGTAATTAATAAATATAATACTACTAAAGAAGATATCGATTAATTATTATTTATATATTATAATTAACTCTACTTTCTTTTCTTTAACCCCGTTATTATCTTTATTATTATTAATAACTAGTTTAAAAGATTCTTTAAATACGAATTTATTCTTTTAATTTAATTACTCGGAGGACTCCTCTAAAGATTTAAAGGATTCGCGAGGCTTCTTAAATAAAAACTTCTTCGGAGGATATTTTTATAATAACGGTAGTAGATCGTCTTTATTATTATTAGAGCCTAAGAGCTTCGTCTAGCTCTTTAACCTTTTCGTTATTAATAAATAAAATAGGTTTTAATAAAAGATATTAAGAGAAGGGCGATATTTTAAAACTATAAAGAAGAGAGGTTAATCTCGAAGTAAAGAAAACGGGAAGTAATAAATAAATACGAATATACTTTCGGTATTAATTTCTATAGTAACTCCTTTTTTTCGAGCTCTTTTAGGCGCGATAATAGGTTTTTATTTATAATATATTAAATATTTAAAAGAGGGAAGAACGGAGGAGGAAAGGAATAAATTTAAAATCTTAATAAAGATAAGTTTATCTCTTAAATTAAATTTATATTAAAGAATAAGAGATATAATTAATTAAAGTTATCGTTTATAATAAATTTATCTTTTATTAAATTTATACCCCGGTCTTAAAAATATTAAATATTATTTTATAAATCCTTATCTTCTAAAATATCTATATGATACGCGTCCTCCTCCGTTATATAGAAGAGATAATCGAGTATCTAGTCCGTTATAAAGTAGCGAGTTATTTAATATCCCTAAAATAACGCGAATCGTAAATAAACTATATTAAATTCTTCGTCCGGTAAATACGCGGAGATTATTAAAAACCGGATTTTATATATAAAATTCCGTAATATAAATTAATTTAATATATAGTCGATCTTAAAGGTTTAGAAAGACCGGAAAGAGGAAAGATTATAAACTATATTAATTTTTAATTTAAGAAGAGTATCGTTCGAGCCGGTTATTATTATTATTTAATTTTATAAGTTAAGAGGTAATACGTTATTAAAATTATCCTTAATTTTAATTATTTAACTAAAGTCCCTTTAGTATATAATAATATTAATATATATTTATTCGCCGAAGGCTAAATAGTCTTAAACCTCGATTTACTCTTTAAAATTAAATATTAAATATTTACCTTATTAGGTTCTTTCTATTTTAAGCGTATTTTTAAAACTCCGTTAGTATTTAACTATATTCTTTAAATAACGATATTTATTAATAAACTCTTTAGTTTATAATAGTATATCGTTAATATTTATATAGTAAATTAATATAGGTATTCTTCTAATATCCCGGATTATCTAGTTAACCTTAAATAATTTCTTATTATATTTAAATAATACGCGCCGGGGCCGTAGCACGATAGTAGTAATAAATAGATAAATTTAATAATAATTATAGAGTAAGGAGGGTATAATAATTCGCGTAATTTAAATAACTAGTTATAATAAGATATAATAAATTTTATAGTAAATTAAATTAGATCTAGCCTAATATATCGTAAATATCGGGCGATATTTAAATAAGATTATTAAAAGAATAAAACGATAAATAAAGAGGTCTTTAAATTACTATATATAAATATATTTAAAGGAGTTGTCTTTAGAAGGACGATTAATACTTAATATTTAAACCTATATATTAACCGCCTATACTACTATAATTTTATATAATATAATTATTAAACCGTACTAGAAACAGCCTAGAGTATAGTTTATAATATAACTAATATCGTAATTAATGGATTTCTAGGTTTTATATAACGGGCTTAAATAAGAATAAATATTAAAAGATAATAAGAAAGAGTATTTATATTTATAATATATTAATATTAAGTTAGTCTTTTAGCGCCCTAGATCTAGCCTAAATCTAGCCTAGATTTTCTTTAAATTTTCTTTAAATTTAGGCTAGATTTAGGCTAGATCCTTTATATATTATTAAACGAGGATAATTTCTTATAAATTAAAAGTAGATTATATAAAGCTTTTAATATTATTTTCGCGCTCTTAATAACTAAAACTATATCCGATAATAATAGATTATCCTCCGTCCGCGGCCCTAATTATAATAAAGTACCGGAGATAATAATAATTAAAATAGAAAATTTAATTAACCTTTCGGTTTTTAACGAAGATATTAAAAGGACGAAATATTCGGAGGAGGATACGATTTTACTCGATAATAATTATAACGATTTATCTAATTTTAAAGAACTATTAAAGAATATTTAACCGGTATTAAATTTAATTAATTTATTTTTATTAAACTCTATAGAGGACTCGGCCTATATTCGCTATTTTATTAATAATAATAATAGTAAGAAATTAAATAAAGTTATTAAGATAGTTAGGACGATAGTAGTATTAGTTATTAAAAATATCTATATACCCTCTTTAGAATTTAATAACTCTTCGGAGTAATATTCGTTATCGCTTAATAAATTAGTCTCGGCGTCGATATCTTTCTCGTCTAATAATTAGGATAAAGTTATTATTATTAATATATAGAAGGAGGCTACGTCTAACGCCGAGGTAAATAACGTAGGTTTACTACTTTAGAGGTAGAATATAAATAAAGTACTAAAGATAATAAAGGCGTTAAATTATTTATTATCTTTAATAGATATTATTAAAGAAACGGGAATAGTCCCTAAGGCTTTAAAGAAAACTACCGATATACTAGTCCTATTAAACCACGTTACTTTAGAGAGAAGTACGGAGTTTTTCGACTTTAAGAAATATTATTAGGCTATAAAAATTAACCGGCGAGAAGTTAGAGTAAAGAATTTATAATTCCTTAACCTCTTTAAATATAAAATATACTTTACCCTTAATAATAATAAGTATAATATTTATTATACCGTCCGTATTTTAGGTCTCTTCTTTAATACTATTATAATAAAGTTTTTAAAGAAAGTTCGAGGTAGTATAATATTTAATACGAAGTTATTAAATACTAAAAGTATTACTAATAATATAACTAGGCTCGTTATATTCCTTTATAAATATATAATTATAATTTATAAAGAATACGTTTAATAATATCCGATTTTCTTTAACGGTCTTATAGCCCGAATTAAAACCGTATTAACTCCGATTTAACCTATCCCGATTAATTAATAAAAGACTATTAATAATAAAACTAGGCGTTATTTTAAAATATATAATTTTCCTTATATTATTACGTTAGTAATATTAAATAAAGAACTAGCGGTCTCTTAAATAATTAAATTCAACGCGGTTAAGAGTATAAATATAAATAGTAATAATATCTTAAGTTTATACTTTTCTTCCGTCTATATTACTAGATAAGTTTCTATATTATTTAATTATACCGGTCGATATAAGAATTATATCGTTATATTTATATTAAATCCGTATACTTAGCCTTTAGAGACCCTTCTCGATAATAATAATAATTAATTTATAATCGTTAATTATCGGTAAAATATTCCATTTATTTTAAAATAATTAGGAGGGTAAACCCTCTCCTATACTTTTATAATTTAAAATAACGATATAATTTAAAGTTTAGGCGGGGGCTACGCTAGCGATAACTTTTAAAATAACGAGGATAATAATAATTAAAAAGGGGGTATAAGTAGAGGCGAGGATAATAATAAATAAAATAGAAATAAAGGCGGCGGCGACGATAATAATACTCGCTCGGTTAATAGGGAATCGTTATTTATATTATTTATAATCGTAGCTTATAAGGGCCGGACGGCTTTAACTAGTAATAATCTCTAATTATCCGCTCCGATACCTATAATATAAATATTAATTATAGATTTTTTCGGTATTAATCGTAGAGGGAAAATAAAAGAGTTAAAAGTAAAAACGTATATTATAAACTTATAGGGAGGTTTAATAAAGGTATCCTCGGCTTTAATATAAATAAAATTAAAATATAAAAAGTCTAAAGGGTTTAAGAGTTCTATTAATAATAAAGTCGCCGTTATTACCTACCCGCTTTAAAATATAAATAATATCTTATTATTAATAATTATTTTATTCGAATATTAAAAGTATTATATATTAATTATTTAGTAGAGGAGCTCGAAAGATAGGTTTTATATTAATACCGCCTTAAATATTATTCGCCCCGTTATTATTTTCCCCTTTATCGTCCTCGGAATTAGAGATCTCTAATACCTTTTACTTTTAATTAATAATATAATTTATATATTTATATTCTTAAATCGAGGGTAATATATTCTTTAGCGATTAAAAGAACGATATTTCTTTCTTCTTTATAAAAGTTATAAATATATTAAATAATATTTTCGTAGATTAATATTTCTTTTTTGTTATTATTCTAAAGGTCTTCGTTAATAACCTTTAATTTCCGGGGTCCTATATCGATCGTAAATTTAAAAAAAGGTTAAGGAATATATAATTAAATACCGCGTTAAATAGCGGTAAATATAATTAAAATATTAAAAATATAAACCTTTAATAGCGAGTTTAGAGATTAAATAAAATCTAGATTAAATTTAAAGAGTATTTAAAGAATATCTAGATTAGATCTAGGCCTAGATCTAGGCCTAGATCTAGGCTAGATATAATACTCGGTTTTTTATTATCGTTCTTAAATATAATAAAATAAAGAATTAAAATCGTAAGCGATAATAACGCGTTATAATAAATATTATTATATAGAAAATAAGTATTATTATATAAAAAAGCGCGTAGAGGGGTAATAAATTTCCTAGCTCCTATTTAAACCTAAATATTTAATAGTTTAAAAATATAAGAAAACTTAACCTAATTAACGGCGGTTTATTTTTATATTTATTTACTTTAACCGCTTTTCCCCCTAATATATATAATACCCTCTTAAATAATATTTTCTATATTAATAATAAACACCGCGGTATTATTAATATTCCTAGTATTATTATTCTTTCTAGTATTATTACCTCCGTCGGCGCCTCCTACGCCTTTTATATTCGTTATATTAATAGTTTTAAACGCGTCCTCCCTAAAATCCATCTTCGATTTATACTTTACGTCTATATATTTCTCGATTTCGGTATTAATATTTAATATATAATAGAATACTTCCTCCTTTTACCCTATCCGATATACTTTCTTCGGTATTTATTTATATATTTTAATAAAGTAGAGGGGCTGATATAGAATAATTATAATCGTACGGGTTAGATTTAAGCCTACGTTTATTTAATATATAAATTTAATTAAAATATTAGGTTTATCTTTCTCTAGTAATATACTATTATTATTAATTTTATATATAAATATATATTTAACCGCGTCCCTCTTTTTATTAATTTTAAAGAATATTTATATCTTAGATTTAATCTCCTCTCGGATATATTATAGTAAAAGAATATTAATATAAAAGGGTTAGTTAAAAAAGAGAAAATTAAATTTAATAAATTAAAAAAAGCGAGTTTAGGCTCTTTTATATCGGAGATTTTAAAGAAAAAAAAGATTTACCCGTTTTATTATTAAAATTATCTCGGTGAATAAAGATATAATTAATATATTTACCCCTTTATATTTCTTAAAAAAGGAGGCGATAATTTTAAATTTAAAGGATATCCTTTTAAATATTATATAGTCTTTATTTAGGATATAATTTTCTAATATCCGATTATTATTCTTATTTATATACCGGTTCTTAATCTCTTTATTAATTTATTTTTAATTATATATAATTAAAGAGACGGAGAGATAAGGTAAATAATTATATAAACGGAGGAGCCGTACTATTATAAATACCTAGTTAGCGTTAATATTAGTCGGGCGGTCGGGACGATTCCGTATAAACGTAGTATTATATTAATTATCGTCCTAGTAAATTTACCGTTCTACGAGTTTCTCTATTATTAAAATCTTTTAACGGGCGACGAGGGTTACGTAATATACTTTATAATTATAAAGAAAACTAGTTTTAAAAATACTTTAATAGAGCTCTTTAAACTCGATAAAATTATAATCTTTTTAATTACTCTTCTTATACCGCCGTATTAAGAATTTAAGAAGTAAATTCCCGAATATATTTATTATATTATCGAATTCTTATAATCGATTATTTGAACCTTAGTATTTAGTAATAATATTAATAAGAATCTTTAGGCCGGCTAGTTTAAAGGGGTAATATTTATATTTAAAATCGTTTTAAGAAATATTATATATAATATCTATTAAAGTTATAATTTTTGTAGATTAGAGTTAATAATCGTTCCGGATATAATTATAAATTAGAAGTAATATTTAAAGCGAGTCTTCTTTATTATTTAAAGAGGATTTTATAAACCTTTACCTAGATTCCTTACCCTATTATATTTATTTATAATTACGAACCCGTACTAGAAACGGTGGATAATTTCCTCTTTAACTACTTTTTTTCTATTCTTTATAAAGGAGTATTTATATATTTTATTAAAGATTTTATTAACGGTTAATTATAATTACTATAAAGTAAATATAAATATAAAAGTATTTATTTCGCTCGGGAGATTATATTACGCGACGTTAATAAATTTAATACCTTTTAGTAATTTTACGTCGGAGTTATTCGGGTTACGTACCGTCTATAATTCTTTCTTTATTTATATATTTATTTAATAATTAAAGTCGGCGCTATAATAAATAATTATAAACTATATCTTTAAGGCCTCGAAGTCGATTACCGATAATATTTTAATATTTTAAGTATTAAGATTAACCGGCGGGATAAAGAATAATATAAATTTATTAATTAATTTAATATAAAAAGCTTCCGAGTCTAGTTAATATAAATACTCGTAGAATTATTAATTCGTAGGATATTTAGAGCCCGTAGGAGCGTTTT
>JAABUS010001932.1_pt1 | contig 41935 bp, 46 predicted proteins | sample 5560161 | NCBI WGS metagenome assembly JAABUS01 (sample SAMN10711885, study PRJNA513376) | rock metagenome | isolation source: Antarctica rocks | place: Antarctica: Victoria Land, Trio Nunatak nord | collected 2016-01-04
CTCCACAACCTCTTTTCTAGGGGTTCCCCGATCCACCGAGGCTACCGCTCTGGTTCTTAGGTCCTTCGAGTAGATGCTCATGCGCAACATATTTGCACGAGACCACTCTATTCGCAAATCGCTCTAATCCCCAGAGTTTGGGCTGCTGTGAGGTACGGCCTTATTAGCGAGATACCCCGCATGGCTTATGCCCAGTAGCCAGACCAGTCCAGGGTCGATGGCCGGCAATTGATGAACGGCTTCGCTGCTCGCGAAGAGCTTGCCGAGGACCACTCCATAGGTGAACACGAGGACTACCGTAAAGTAGAAAAGTTGGGTCTTACCAAGATCTATCTGGACGAAGTTGCCCACCTCATCACCCTTGAACAGGTTGGAGATACCAGCATTTTGAGGAACGTCGTTGACGATTACCTGTCCTTCTTTAGAGATTTCTTTTGGCTTTGTATCCCGCCCGGCCTCGTCGCCGGGGTCTCTGCTTTTCTCTTTCTCGCTGTCCGTATGCCCTTTCTTGGTGCTAAGGATAAGTGGCGCGCCGACTAGGGAAGTGGCGCTTATCCCGATAAGTCCCAACACTTCCGGCGGTATCTTGATCGACAGTGGACTCACCTCGCCGAGGTTTACGTTGCCCAGGGCAGCAACCAGTAAGGAAGAGAGTATCAGGATGGTCCAGAAAATTATTTGCATTCTCGAGAGGCTGAGCCTGTTCCTGGCGTCGATCAGAAGACCGAGTTTCAGGCCAGTAGCACCTTGCCCGATTACCATAGTAGAGATCCCCAGAAGCGTGAGGGTAACCAGCCATGCCCACAGCCTCAAAGATGGCGAAGCTAACAGGTCTATCAACCCAACGGCAGCCAAAATGCTCAACAGAGCGGCGGTGTGTCTTCCTGTCCACGGCGTGCATGGGGCTGGACCGATCTGTGCGCTGCTCGTCGCTTCCCGTGTTTCTCGTACTCCCAAATCCAGTCTCTCATCCACGATATAGCTCTCCTATCTACCATGAGGTATGAACGTACGGGACGTTCTGCAAGGCCGTAGCCCGCGCGGCGTCAGCCGTGATGAGGGTGAGTCCGAGTCCCAGGATGAGCGCCAGGACGATCAGGAACAGCACCAGGACTAGTGCCGCTTCCACCTTTCTGGCAGCATCCCGAAGCTCCTTTTGCGACTTGGCTTTCCTCATCTTTCTCCTCCTTCGTATTGCCGGTGCCTCGCTCATAGCCCCGACCTTGCCACCTGCATCTAAGCGGCCTCGCGGGACTCTTCGTGCCGGCTCCTGGCCTCTCCCCACACCATCAGAGAAGCTTCCCAGAGGAGCCAGCGCAGATAGTCGAGGTGGCCGCAGTCGGGACACCGGAGAGCCCACCGGATCTCCTCGTCCAACACCGGCTCCCGATCTTCTAGCCTGCCGGTCCGGCCGCAGAAACAAACCTCATACACGCCTTGCCTCCTTCCTACATCTTCCTACAAATGCTTCTCACGGATCTCCCGTTGTACAGGTTGTCTCTCACCACCGATGCTAGAGCGGATAGAGGCTTACGGAATCACCCATCCGGGTGATCTGCCAGGTGAATATAGTTCCGCCTCGATCGCACCCCCTTTGGATGGAGGAGACCTTGAGAGAGCGGCTCCGCACAGGATTTCGAAATACCGAAGCTGTGGTCAAGTCCAGGCGGAGGCGAGACTAAGACTTCCCCTTGGCCGGGCCTTGAGTTAGACTTGCAGCCAAGGGAACAAAGGCTATGGGTGGAGCCCTGTTGGACCACACGCTTTCAGAACTGTATCCGCTGCCCGGCGAACCACTGAGTGACAGAATCCTGGTGACCAAGTTGTACGTCCCATCCGCGAGACTGCGCCGGGTCTCGCGCGGGCGGCTCACCGGGAGGCTCGACGAGGGGATGCGAGGCAAGCTGACGGTCGTCTCCGCGCCCGCGGGGTCTGGTAAGACGACGCTGCTCGCCGAGTGGGGCGCCCAGAACGAGAAGCCGACGACCTGGGTCTCGCTCGACAAGAACGACAACGATCCGGCGGTCTTCCTGAGCTACCTGATAGCGGCGCTGCGGGGGCTGATCCCCGACGCGGGGAAGGACGCCATCGGCCTTCTTCGCTCGCCACATCCCACGCCGGTAGAGGCCGTCCTGACGATCCTGGTAAACGAGGTCGCCGCGTTCCCGGACGACTTCGCGCTCATCCTGGACGACTACCACGTGATCGAATCCGACGACGTTCATCATGCCGTAGGGTTCCTGCTCGACTACATGCCGCCGCGGATGCATCTTTTTATAGCCAGCCGCGTCGATCCCTCTCTACGCATCGTCCGCCTGCTGGCCGGAGGACAGTTAACAAGGGTCTCTGCGGCGGACCTGCGGTTCACGCCCGAGGAGGCGTCCGATTTCCTCGAAGGAACGATGGGACTGAACTTGTCGAGCGCGGAGACATCATCGTTGAACACCTCAACGGAGGGTTGGGCCGCCGGGCTTCAGCTCGCCGCCATCTCAATACGGGAGACCGAGAAGATCCCCGAGTTCGTGCGGGGCTTCGCCGGGACCAGCCGCCACCTGCTGAACTACCTGGCCGAGGAGGTCCTCGGTAACCAGACCGAAGAAGTGCGTGGCTTCTTGCTGAGGATGTCAATACTCTCGCGGATGTGCGGGCCACTCTGCGACGCCGTGACCGGCCGCGACGACGGCCAAGAGATGCTGGAGAGGCTGGAGCGAGACAACCTCTTCCTCGTGCCGCTGGACGACGAGGGCCGCTGGTACCGCTACCATCACCTCTTCTCTGACTTCTTGCTCAGGAGTTTGCGCAACTCGTCGCCCGGTGAGCTTCCTGAATTGCACCGCAGAGCTTGTGATTGGTTCGAGCGCGATGGGCTGGCGGCTGAGGCGGTGGGACACGCGCTCGCCGCGAACGATACGGAACGGGCGGCGGATTTGGTGGAGAAGATCGCGCGTACCACGCTGAGACGAGGCGAGTTGAGCAAGTTGCGCCGGTGGCTGGATGCGCTACCCGAGGACCTGGTACACGGTCGGCCGCGGCTCTGTCTCTTCTACGCCTGGTACTTCCTGGCGAATGGACACCTTGAGGCCGTCGAGCCGTACCTGAAAAGGGCCGAGCACCCGATAAACCCCGGCAGCAGCGCAGAGGATGAGGAAACTCGTGAGATCTGCAGCGAGGCGATCACCATCCGGGCCGCCGTCGCGGGCCTGAGAGGCGAGTCGTCGCAGGCCGTCGAGCTGGCTCACAAGGCTTCGAATCTGTTGACCGAGGGCAACCAGTTCCTGCAATGCATCATCGCCGCAAGTCTGGGTTACGCGCGCAGAACCGACGGTGACGTGACTGCGGCTATCAAGGCTTTCGCCGAGGCTGCCGAGTCCAGCCGCTCGGTCGGCGCTACCTACGTGACGCTCCTCGCTTACAAGCATCTAGCGGAACTGTACACGGTCCAGGGGCGCCTCCGGGCTGCGTCAGACGTCTGTGACCGGGCGCTGGATCTCACCGCTGAAGGCGGTGGAGGGTTGCCGGCCGCGAGCGTGGCCCACGTGGGGATGGGCGAGCTGTTGCGCGAGTGGGATAAACTCGACATCGCCGTGCATCATCTGGAGAAAGGGATCTCTCTCGGCGAGCAGGGTGGGAACGTCGAGGTGGTGCTCGACGGTCTCCTGGCTTTGGCGCGTACCCGCCAGGCTCTAGAAGACGGGGTGGGCACCGCCGAAGCTCTCCGAAAGGCGAAGCGATTGGCGGATAACCACGGACGTGCCGAATGGACGTCCCGGGTGGACGCCTGGCGGGCGCGCCTGAGTGTGGCGCGGGACGACCTCGGGACCGCAGTCCGCTGGTCGGAGGAGAGCGGGCTCTCCAGGGAGGACGATCTGGTGTACCCGCGCGAGTTCGAGCATATTACGCTGGCGCGCGTGCTAATCGCCCAGGACAGGTACGACGAGGCGCTGAAGTTGCTGGAGCGTCTGCTCGCGGCGGCGGAGGCCGGGGGACGCGAGGGGCGCGTCATCGAGATACTGCTCCTCAAGGCGCTCGCCCTGTGCGCCCGAGACGACGCGCCAAAGGCTCTGGTGGCCCTGGGGAGAGCCGTGGTCCTGGCCGAGCCCGAAGGCTTCGTCCGTACCTTCGCCGACGAAGGCGCAACGATTGCTGCCATGCTCAAGCAACTGCTCAGAGAAGCGCGCCGAAGATTCGCGGTCGAGGCGCATCGCGTCTCGCCGGGATACGTGGCGAAACTGCTGGCGGCAATGGGCCAGGGAGCGCCGCCGCAGGGAACCGGGAGCCACGGGACGGTGGGACCACTCGTCGAGTCGTTGAGCGAGCGGGAGCGCGAGGTACTTGCGCTGCTCGCCTCGGGCGTTTCAAATCACGAGATCGCGACGCAGCTCTTTCTCTCCCTGGATACGGTGAAGTCTCACCTGAAGCGCCTCTACGGCAAGCTGGATGTTCACAGCCGGACGCAGGCCGTGGCGCGGGCCAAAGAGTTCGATCTGATCTAGCACTGGCCCGGCGGGCGCAGCGCCGGGAACTGCTAGGGCTTCCGCCGATCCGTATCGGCCCCAATCAGGTTTTGCAGCCTTACGGAAGCTCCCCTTGTGATGGGATCACCGTGCGAGACGCCGAGCACTGCCACGGGTGGACTGTGTGTCGCCATTTGGCGCACCGACTCCATCATGCGGCGCAACGAGACCCGGAACAGGCTGTCGTTTAGTTGGAAGTTGGGCCAGCCCGCCGAGAACTGCGGCCAGGTGGCGATATTGTCGCCGGTGAACAGGGCCTGACGCTCGGGCCAGTAGAAGACCATGTGCCCCGGCGTGTGACCGGGAGTGTGGATCGCCGTCACGGGTCCGACCTTCTTCCCGTCCGTCAGATACTCGTCCACGCGGCAGAACGGGTGTTTCGCCCCGAGCGCGAGACCGACCCGCATGGTTATGAGGCTGACCGGCGAGATGGGACGTAGAGGGACCGGTTGAGCCCTGCGCTCGCCGCCCACGATATCCGCCTCCCACTCGTGAGAGTAGACGGTCGCGCCGCTTAAGATCTTGAGTCGCGAGAGACCCATGAGGTGAGAGCGGTGGGCGTGCGTCAGCAGGATGCGCTCAAGGTCTTTCACGGACCGTCCCAGAGCCTCGATCTGCTCCACGATGAGGCCAGCGTCGGCGTCGGAGCTAGTGTCTATGAGGGTCAGGCCTGTTTCACCGTCGTCGAGGAGGTAGGTGTGAGAGTAGCCGCCCAGGTAAGCCTTGCGGCCCGTCTCGCGGCCTATGCTGTAGATACCGGGAGCGATCTGCATCTTCCGACTCCTCCTGTTCCGGGGTTCTTCAGTCCCTTAGAGCCTTCCCCACGGGGCGAAGGCGTTCTTCGTCCCGTGCAGTGCCGGCTTCAGGCCCGGGAAGTGACGAACCAGGACAGTGGACATGTCGTTGTCGTCTATCCATTTCAGCCCCGCACGCGTGTACGCCTCGGGGGTGTAGTCGGTGGTGAAGAACCGGTCGCTGTTCAGCCGCCGGGACGCCATAAGTAAGAAGATGCGGAAGGCCGTGTCGCTGAACCCGAATCCCTTCGGCTTTGGCTCGGCGAACAGGCCGACCATGAGGTCTACGCGATCTACGTCTCCGCCGTAGACGTGCCGCATCTCTTCGGCCCACCTCGGGTTATCCGTAAGCTCCTCGAAGGTGCGGGCCGGAGCGAGTCGCAGCATCTTGCGGAACTCGTTGTATCGTGGTACGCCAAGCTCCCGGGCGCGCAGCACGTCGGTGGCCGCCAGGTCCATGAAGTTGCCGTCCGGCCGCCGGAACTCCTGGAGAAAGCGCGGATAGTTGTGCAGGGTGATCTCGCCGGGGTGCGAGGTCCCGAACGAGTACAGCCAGTCCGTAACGGAGGTCTTATCCAGCGCCGCCCGAACGTTGCGGTCCTGGATCTCCCGTAGAGTGCGCTCCCCGAGGGACTCATCAGTAGCCGCGGACCGCAAAGGGAAACGGTCCGGGATGAGGGGATGCATCTTGTAGACGGCGACGAACTCCTCGGTAAGGGAGTAGGGAACCCTAAAGTGGTCCGTCTTCGAGCCCAGAATACCGCTTACGACTTCACTCTCGCTGATCCGGCCGAGGAGCTTGTGAACGTGCTCGCCGGCGATACCCCACCAGTTGGCCCTCATGGCTATCCGCAGGGTGGGATGGCCGAGGATGGCGGTCGTCCACTCCACGGTGTGGATCTTCGCCATCAGTGCCGCGTTGATGAGACGGGCGCGGCCAAACAGCTCGTCATCCGACCAGGACGGGTATTCGTCTCGAAGGCGCTCGCATATGGCGTTGTGCTCCCGCGCGAAGAGCGTGATCATCAGGGCCAGGCCGACCCACCAGCCGGGCTCCCCCGCCATCCGGTCGAGGATGTCTTCCGGGAGAGATCCACCGGGACCGAGCCTGAGCTTGCCGTCCTTGCCGGAGCGCACCGCAGCCTGGGCCGCCGCGCTGCTACCGTAGATCTGGGACCCGTCCCACCAGTGAGTCTCGGTGTTGACGAAGACGGGCGGCGAGGCGGGCTCTTCCGGCGAGCGCGGAGCGTTTTGCGTGCTTGGTATCTCCAGAGAGCCTTGAGGCCAGGGGTCTTCCTCCTCCAGCTTCAGTTTCCATGTGTTGTTCTTGTCGCCCTTGCCGTGGCTGAACCAGTCGCGGATCATAAACTGTAGCCAGGCGGCTGCCAGCAGGTTGAGCGTGGTCGCGGGCTTGAAGGCGTCGCGCGTCAGTAGCTCGCGGCTGACCGTGCGCGGGTTGGGACCATCGAGGACGTCCCAGGAGTTCTCGGGGTAGGTGTGCTCCAGGGGGACGTTGCGTCCGAAAGGCATACTGGCGCTGCCCATGACGGGATCTTCGAGGTCGTTGCGGGTCCCGTCCGCCGTGCGCGTGGCGACGTACTGCTCGCCTTCGGGAGGCGGTACGACGCACCGGGTCGCGAGGAGCGTATCGTGCAGGTTGTGCCGCCGCAACTTCGAGCGCAGACCGATCAGGGTCAGGAGACCCGGCAGAACCGGCAACCTGTGCCACCCGATCCTGCGATCAGTGATTTGCGCTATCCAGGCTAATAAGCGGGAAAATAAAGATCCGTTCATCCGCGGAGATCCTTTCGGGACAGCCTTATCGCCAGGAGCCGTTCGTCGGTAGGAAGCGTGACTGAGGCCGGGTTTCTTCCTTAACGTCGAACCACCCTTACAAACCACCCTTATACCTTGTGCACATGCTAGCAAAAGCGCGATGCGAACATCAATACGCCATCCAGATGTTCACCCCCGAGATCACCCTTTCGGGTGATGTTGGTCCTGCGGCGGGGCGGTTCACTGGAGGAGTAAACGAAAGGATACTGGCGAGAGCGATACAAGGAGGTAAAGACCATGGCTGGTTTCCCACCCATAACCGTCAGGCAACCGCGACCACACGACATCGTCGACGATCCTGTAGGAGTTTGTGGCATAGGCACCGGGTTTGAGGGCGTCATCTCGGCTCGCGTACGAGCCGGAAACGGCGCGGAGTTGAAACGGGTGCCGGTGAAGGCCGGGGGCACGGGGATCTGGGGCAACTTCCAGGTTCATATCGACCTTCCCGGCCGCCCACCGACAGCTCGGGGTACTCTTGAAGTCTTTGAAGAGGCCGAGGACGGAAGCGGTCATGAGTTGAACAAAGTGGTCGTACCTATCGTCTTCGGCACCAACCTGATCGATGGATACGTTGGCTTTGCTCAGTACACAGTGGTGAGCGGGGATACTCTCTCTGGGATAGCGCAGCGCTTCTACGGCGACGCGGAGAAATTCCATGTCATCTTCCAGGCGAACCGCAATCAGATCGACGATCCTGACCTGATCTTCCCGGGACAGGTCCTGCGTATACCGCAATAAGCGTCTGGGTTGGAGCCGTTCATCTGATGGGACCCGAAGGTGTACGGCTCCGACCTGACTCTCTGGAGGCAACATGACAAACGAAGTCCCCGGTGCACACGAACACGCCAACGGGCACGACCACGAGGGGCATGATCACCCTCTGGAGAAGGTCGAGGAGTTCGAGCACGACGGTCGAAAAATCGTCGTTCGTACTAGATACGAGATCGAGATCGACGGAGAGCCGGTGAAGACTCACATGTCAATCCGCAGCGATGGCCGTTTCTTCAGCCACGCGTTGCCCTACTTCACGTTCACGTCGCCGCGCCAGATGGCGGAGGCGCTGGCGGAGTATTACGGCAAAGACTTGTTGGATGAGTAGGCATTGGATAGAGCAAACGAGGTAGGGGCATGACAGTTCAACGAAAGAATATCCTTGCCGACGACCAGGCAAGGAAGGATTACATCGAGGGTGTGCTGGCCTTGAAGAGAGAGGTGGCGCCGGGCGAGCCAATCAGCACCTACGACAAGTACGTGTTCTGGCACTACAGGGCGATGATGACCCTCACGCCGGAGCCTCCACTCCCGAACCCCGACTCGCGCAATGCTGCCCACATAGGCCCGGTGTTCGGTCCCTGGCACCGCATGTTCCTGAACCGGCTGGAGCAGGAGATCCAGAGGCTCCTCGGAAACTCCGACTTCAACCTCCCCTACTGGGATTGGGCCGCAGACGGAGAGATGGCGGACCCCGGCGACTCGGATATCTGGGCCGACGATTGCATGGGCCCCGCCGGTTTCCCCGTCGCGTCGGGGCCGTTCCGGTTCGACGCCGCGAGCCCGGACGACCCGGAGAACTGGCGGGTAAGGATCAGCGACGACATCTTCAGGAGCGGACCCACGATCCGGTTGCTCAACCGGGGCCTCAGAAGGCAGTTGCGTACAGAGGACATGCCCACAGGCGCAGACGTGCGCCGGGAGCTGCAGAAAGCGACCTACGACATACCCCCATGGGCGGGGTATCGGGAGACGAGCTTCCGCTGCGGGCTGGAGCTCACGCTTCACAATACGATACACCGCTGGATCTCCGGCGACATGGCGATGGCTTGCTCCCCCAACGATCCAGTCTTCTTCCTCCACCACTGCAATGTCGACCGGCTCTGGGCGAGCTGGCAGAAGCAGCACGACTCCTCGCCCTACGTCCCGGAGGCGACGGCGTCCGACGAGCTCATGCGCCACCGCGTCAACGACCCGATGTTCCCCTTCGAAGAGGGAGAACCGGAGGTGAAGGTCCAGGACGTTCTGAACTTCGAAGAACGTTACGAGTACGACGTCTACGAAAGCCTGCCTATCGTGGGCTGAGGACGAAGAAAGGAAGAAAGTGAACGAGGAGCAAGCGAAGAAGTACGAGGACCTACCGAAAGCCGATTCCGTTCGGCGCATCGATTTCGACTCGGCGGAGGTCTTAACGCTGGAGAGCTTCCCTCCGCAGTACGTGCTCGTGGTTATAGGGACGAAGCCGTACCTGAACATGGAGATGGATCTCGTGCCGCTAGTGTACATCCGGCAGCCCGAGTACTGGGGCATCGAGGTAGTCGGCCGGCTCCCCGGTGGTGTCGGCCTGCCCGCCTTGGCTCCGTACACCGTTTCCATTCGGTTGAGCGGCATCGTGGGTACCGAGGGGATAGAGATAATCGGCGCGACACGCTCCGAAGAGATAAAGGTTACGCCCGAAGAAACGGCAACTAATTGTCGCGACTGGTCGGCCTGGCACGATCACCAGCCTCCGGGTTCGCCGACCCTTCACGTACACGGAGAGTGCGAGTTCCCAACGGCCGGTTACACGGTCGAGCTGAAGCCGCAAGAACCGCAAGGGATCAACCCCAGGGATCTCCTGCTTACCAAAGTAGTACACAAGCCGACAGGTCCGGCGGCGGCAGTGATCACGACGGTGGAGGTCGACTACATTGAGGAGACGGACTTCGAGTACGACACGGTGACGATCTTGCCCGATGGCCCGTCGGTACCTGTTGAGGAAGTCCAGTAAGTATGTACTTGACGAAGGGCTGCTACTTCAGGGGACGGTAATTCAGGCGGCTGACGCAAGAACAACGGCAGCCCGACGCTGAATGAGAATCTTAAAAAGCTTCTGTCAAAGGAAGGAGAAAACTACTAGGAAGTACCCATAGACGAGGCGAGATAGCTTCGTTTGAACGAACAGGACATATACGGTCAGAGATGTTCACGTATGACAAAGCGACACTTGGAAGGATTCGGTTATGCCACGTTTGCCCCATGCAATGGTTACCACCTGGGACGAGTTTCGAAGCGCCCGCAACGTCCTCAGCGCCCGCAGCGCAGACATCCCGTTGGGATTCGCCGTAGTACGGCCCGTCGATACGCAAGACTTTGGTTTCCTGTTCCCGGAACTCCAAGACGACTCCGCCAATTTGCTACCCGAAGCGCGCGAAACGCGCGATAACCTGATCAGTCTCGGCAAGACCATGCGCGACACGGACGCCGCTGCCGATGACGGAGACTCCGAGATCCCTTCAGCCTACACCTACTTCGGACAGTTCGTGGACCATGACATCACGCTCGAAACAACTTCGGCGAATCTGCAGGAGCTACTCGTACCCGACCTGGCTCCGCTGTCCTTGGACAAGATAGAGGAGGAGATAAGGAACGGCCGCACCGCGACCTTGGATCTGGACAGTGTCTATGGACTGCCGGCGCCACGAGACTCCCAGAGTCCTCGGAAAATGAAGATCGGACAGGTCACCAAGCTCAACGGAGCCGGCAAGCCGCTCCTCCGTCCATTGGAGAAGGACGATGACAACGACTTGCCACGTGAGCCTCGAAGCGTCGATTTCACGCATGACCGCGCGGCCCTCACCGGCGACCCGCGCAACGACGAGAACACCATCATCGCGCAACTGCATCTCGCTTTCCTGAAAGCTCACAATAGGCTAATCGATCAAGGTAAAACCTTTAGGGAAGCTAGAATAAGCTTGCGCTTACACTACCAGCACATTATCCTCCATGACTTCCTGAAGCGGATAGCCGATCCACAGATCGTGGACGATATCATCGATAATGGCAACCGAGTTTACGATCCGGACGAAGAGCACTTCTTTATGCCGCTGGAGTTCTCTGTGGCCGCCTACAGGTTCGGGCACAGCATGGTGCGAGCCGCCTACGATTTCAATCTTAACTTCAACACGAGTGGCGAGCAAAGCACGATACCGGCGGATCTCGGTCTGCTGTTCACATTCACAGCCTTAAGTGGCGAACTAGGAAATTTCGACACGCTGCCCGAGAATTGGATCATTGAGTGGAAAAACTTTGTCGACGTAGGTGCGCCCTTCAACAAAGCCCGCCTTATTGACACGAAGCTGGTCGAACCTCTCTTCGAACTGACTAACTTGTTAGGACAACGCCGTCACGGTGATCGCGCACGCCTCGCCGTACGAAACCTCTTGCGTGGCTACCTGCTGCGTATGCCTACGGGCCAGGCGGTCGCCCGCGCGCTTCAGCTACACGTACTCACCTCTGACGAGATCAAGCAGGGCGCGGTGAGCGACGATCAGGTCCAGGCGCTACAGACGGGTGGGTTCCTGGAGCGAACGCCGCTCTGGTACTACATACTAGTCGAAGTGGCGATTCTCGTCGAGGGACGCCACCTGGGACCGGTCGGCAGCACTATCGTCGCAGAGGTTCTGGTCGGACTGGCCCGACGCAGCCCGAACTCGATACTGGCTCGAAAGGATTGGCAGCCAACACTGCCCAGCCAGGAGCCGGGCACGTTCACTCTTACGGACTTGCTGAGATTCGCCGGAGTCCTCGAGAACTGAAAACCGTCCGGCTTAGCGTAGCCAACAGCGAGACTCATCTATGGGACGCTTCAGATGTGGGAGAGCGAACAAAGGTATAAGGTTCAAGAGATACTAGCGGATCTCGAAGCCAGGATCGAGGCGTACCTGGACGAGTGGCGGGGGCTCACGTTTCGAAGGGCGTTCGATGAGAGCGCCGTCCAGGACGAGCCGCGCCCAGGAGCTACCGGACAAGAGAAGCGACGGTGACGAAGGTATACGTCAGATTCGACCTACCGCCGGTAGCAAGGCTTACTGTCAATCCAGTACGCTGTTCTCAGAAAAGTGGTGCGAGCGCACGGAGCGTCTTCCCGTTCTTCGACCTCCGGCACTCGAACCGAGCAACCAATCCGCCGGATCATCACCGTGTTCTTACCGGGAAGTACGTCGAGAAGGAGTGTTCCACCAATGGAAGATAGATTTCAGAATCCGACGAAAGGTTACTGTGACCTGGTAATGAAGGGTGGCATCACCAGCGGGGTCGTATACCCACGGGCGGTTCTGGAGCTCGCCAACGAGTATCGTTTCCGCTCTCTCGGAGGAGGTTCGGTCGGGGCTATCGCCGCTGCCCTTGCAGCCGCGGCAGAGCTGGGACGTGAGAAGCGGGGCTTCGGCAGGTTGGAAGACGAACAACAAGCCATGCTCAAGAATAAGGATTTCTTGTTAGAAATCTTCAGGCCCACGGAGGCCGCCCGGCCGCTGATGGACACCCTGCTCGACCTCGCATCAGCGCGCACCTCGACTCACGGGCAAGGCAAAGGGATAAGGAGCGTCATCTTACGCAGCCTGATATCCACCTTGATACGCCGCAATCGGCGGACTTTCCTGAAAGGCGCACTGGTTGGCGCGGTACTGGGCGTGGCTGTGGTCTTTGTTCTCGCCGTGGCGCTGGAGAGTGCGTTGAGCGACACGAACCTGTATCTCTCTATGTTGGTGGTCGGCGCCGTTTCGGCGTTTCTAGTTGGCCTGGTATGGACTATCGTCACCTTGCTCACCGTCCTGATCAAAGAGGTGCCATCCAGAAAAAACTTCTACGGTATGTGTGTGGGACACGGGAACGACCCGGACCAGCCGCTACTCACCGACTGGTTGAGCCAGGTACTCGACGATATCTCCGGGATCGGGGACGGGAGACCCCTGACTTTCAAGGACCTGAAGGACAAGAAGCTTGCGGGGGAAGACGACCCCGGCATCCTCCTCAAGGTGATGACGACGAACCTCAGCCACGGCGAACCATACCTGTTTCCCAGGGACTTCGATACTTTCATCTTCAAGGAAGAGGAGATGCGGCGGTTCTTCCCCGGCTACGTCGTGGATCACATGGTAAACGAGGCGGCGTTACCGGGGGTAAAGTTACCCAAGGGCTTCTACTTCCTTCCTAGAGGTGATGCGCTGCCGGTTGTCGTGCCGGTGCGGATGGCGGTCAGCTTCCCGATCCTGCTTTGCGCGGTCCCCGTGTACACGATAAACCCGTTGCATCTGAGGGGAAACCAGGGACGGTCCCGCGAGATCGATAGCCCGGACGACCTGCAGGTAAACTGGTTCAGTGACGGCGGCATCTGCAGCAACTTCCCGATCCACTCCTTCGACGCCTGGCTGCCCAGGCACCCAACCTTCGGTATCAACCTGACTTCTCTGCCCGAGGATCGCCGGAGGTCTGATTTCAGCGCCAAAGACGTTACCGAAGTCATGACCGGACCGGCCGCTGGGGACAGGAAGAGCAGCGAAAAAGTCCGTCTGCCCCTGCCCGACGAGCCAGACTATCCCGAATGGACGAGGTTCGAGGGTCTGAAGGGTTTCACAGGGGCGGTCTTTCACAGCGTGCAGAACTACCGTGACAACATGCAGTCCCGCCTGCCGAGCTACCAGGAGCGCATAGTCCAGATCCGTCTCGGGCAGAGTGAAGGCGGTCTGAACCTTGCCATGGACGACAAAACCATCGGCGACATGGTGGAGAGAGGCAAGGAGGCCGGAGAACTTCTCAAGAGACAGTTCGAGTTCGACCATCATCGGTGGGTGCGCCTGCGGGTGTTCATGAATCAGCTCGAAACACAGTTGGAGAACGCGAAAGAAGCGCTGGACTCGATAGTGGACGACCGGCTCCTTGACAAGCAGCGCACCGGCGACTTCCCTTACCCCATCCCGGACGAAAACCATGTAGCAGCGGCGAAAGAGGCATTACAGACGCTACAAGAGTTCGCCGGACAAATAGGAGAGAATCTCGGCGGTGTAAGCCCGTCCGGTCCTCCGCAGGATATGCGCCTCTTTCCTCCGGTAGCCGACGAAGAGCTCAAGCCGACGCTGCGGGTAACGCCGGATGTATGATAGAAACTTCGTTGCCGAGGGTCGGGTACGATAAGGAATCCGACCGCTACGGACCCCTGCTACTGTCTTACTCTGCCCGTTGATACGGTGGCTGCGCCAGACACCCTCAACCCGCGAAGTAGAGGCGCTCCTTCTGTTTTGGTGAGCCGTCGCTGTAGTAGTCTTCACGCCAACGGTCGTCGGGCGTGAGGTGCCTGCTGGAGCCTGAATCTTGCGCTTTACTCGCGGCGTACCTTACATAGAAGTGGTTGAACAGACGCATAAACTCGCCCAGGTAGACGTCCGCGACGCGGGTGTCCCCACGGATCACCAGCATATTCTCATCGTTGTTCTTGGTCGAGGCGTCGCTGAAGTTGGCCGAGCCGGTGATGAGGAGCGGGTCCTCGCTCAAGGGGTCGATGAGCATGTACTTGGTATGGATGTATTTGACGTGTTCGTTTAGACCGCTGAGCTTCTCCGCCAGCCAGCTTCCGAGCTGCGTGTCTCCGTAGACTGCGCCGACGGAGAAGCGGTTGTTCGGATCGCGGCTCAGGATCTGCATGTTCTCGTCTTCTTTGTCCAGCAGGACGTAGCGGAGGTACTCTTTGTGTTCTTCCAGCACGCCTTCCAGTAGGTCGTTGACCCCGAAGGCGGCGGTCAGGAACACGGCCGTGGCTGCGGCGTCCATCTTCTTCGCGTACCATTCGAGTGCCTCCAGAGAAGAGCGCGGGCTGAACACTTCCCCGGTTGAGTCCGCCTCCGGCATCCCCTCCGGTACCGGCGTCGCCGCCTCCGTCCACGGGCGCAGCGTTTTTGCCTCCGGGTCTTTGCTCAACTCTTCCCAGTAGGAGAGATACTTCGCGGCGACCTCGGGATCTCGAACCAGGTGTCCCACGTTTGAGTGTCCGAATATTCCCCCTACTGTGAGGTTGGTGGAGCCGGTCCAGACCTGGCTCGGCTGTCCGTCTTCGAGCAAGACGATGAACTTGTTGTGAGAGATGTAGCTCGGCGTCGCCTCTCGGGGTATGGTGATGTCCTCGATGCTGGCTTCTGAGATCGCCTCGCGATTCCGTTCGTTCGGGTCGTTTTTGGAGCTTGTTTGGCGGGCGTCGTAGATGATCTTTACGTCCGCCTTGCTCTCGCTCGCCTCCTTGAACGCCTCAAGCGCCCGTGGGTACTGGAACTCGTAGAGTGCGGCTCGCAACGCGAATCTCTCACCTTTCGCCTGACCGATGAAGCCAAGCAGGGCCTCTTCGAGTCCCCGCGAGAGCCACCTCCAGGCTTCGTTATTTGGCACTTGATCCGGAGGTTTGTTCCCGAACTTGCGAGCGTAGGCCTGAGATCCCGCGACGCCCCGGTTAAAGAACACTGCGTGCTTGTCCGTGGCGTCGTCCTCCGTATCTATTAGAACCTCCACGCTTTCGCCCTGGATCAACTTCTTCGGCTTACCCCGCAAAGCGACGATTCGGTAGGTATAGGAGTGCCTGGTCTTGGCGGTAAAGTCTCCCCACAAGAACGACTGAACCGGATGTTCTAGCGTAATTACCAGGCCTCCGGTTACTCCGGGATCGGTTTCCTCGAACGTCTTGAACCCTTTGAGCCAGTAACGTTCGTCCTCGGTGTGGTCGGTACGCTCGATGGCGAAGCCGAGCACACCTTTGCTGCTCTCCTCCTCCATGTCCATGCCCAGCAGCACGACGTAGGTGCCGGCAACCGCGTGGACCGAGAGGAGGCCACTCGTAACCTTCCTTCTCATATTTTCTCCTCCAGAGATAGAGATTGGGGGCTGCGGATCTTAAGAATCAGGGCTAGCAGCATCCCGTCACGACGCACCATCTACAATGTAGATCAAGCAGGATCGCAACTCAAGCAACCACTCCAACCTATAGAGCGGCAACGTAGTGTTCTCCTCGCTCTACGTCACGGCCCTGTGCGACGAGATCGACAGGCTCAGGGAGAATCGAGTGTAACGGCCTCCTGTCTACCCCAGGGAGCGCCAGGGTGCTCGCAACCCTAACTCGTACAGGCGATGACTTTTGAGAGCGATTGCAGTCAAAGTGCGGTCAAACGAGATTTTAGGCTGATTTACGGGGGCTCGAATAAAGAAGAAAGTTCCACATTTGCGGGACTTTTAGGGGCGCGCTCGGCAGGACTCGAACCTGCGACCTTCTGATTCGTAGGCCGAATTGGGCGGTTCTATGCGGTGCTATAAAGTGCGCTAAGGGCGATTTCTAAGCACTTTTTGTGCTTCGGGATATTGGTTAGTTCTATGCTGCTCCCGTCCTACTCCCGTCACGCTCCCGTCAATTTGAGCGTTGTGATTACATGGCACTGGGCGAAGGCGCAGGAGTGTACGTGATCGTCTCCGCTCTCGGCGCGCTGGGCCCGGAGGTGTTCCGCCAGGATCAACCATCATCGTCCATCCTGCCAAGTTGCTTCAGCACAAGGGCGGCTTTCTGGGAATGGCCGGCACTCCTCAGCCACCTTTCCAAGTCCTTGATGATGCCTTGCAGGCGATCGACTTCTTGGCGCAGCGGGATCATCTCACGGAACTCCTCCTCGGCCTCCCGTCCACACCACTCCCTGACGAGGGCGAAGATCGATCGCAGCTCTTCCAGCCTGGTCTCGGCCCGTTTGCGGTAGACTTCGTTATCTGTGCACCACGCTCGGGACACGTCATGGTCCCCGGAGACGAGCTCCCGCCGCAGCTCCTCCTCTTCCTCGCGGAGGTGGCGCAGTACTTCGCGGGAGAACCTCTCGCAGCAATGCTTCGCGACCCTTACGGCCACCCCGAATGGGGCCTTGTACTCGCCGAAGCGGTCCACGTACGAGTGCGGCTCGGCGAGTAACTTCTCGGCGTCGAGGCTGAGTCTCGCGGCCGCCGCGTCCAGGTCGTCGATGGAGAGTAGATTCCTCTCGATGGCCTTTATTCCGAACCAGACCTCCGCTCCCGCCTCTTGCGGTATGGCAAAGAAGACGGTCTCGATTGCCTTGTACATCGCGGTGCCGTAGATGTCGCCCGAGGCTTCCAGCGCGGCGAACATCCTGCGCTCGTCCTCGAGCAGCGCCTCGGTCCCATCCCAGGGCGCGACGAGCCTGACCTTCGGAACCCACTCTTCCAGAGCCTCGTACTCGCCGTCGAGCCAGCGGACCTTCACTTTCTGAGAGCGGGGTGGTCCCTCCTTCACCAGGGTGACGGGCCGCACGGGATCTCCGGGCGTGTGCGCCCGCTCCCGGTACGCGAAGCGCCGCCCTTCCTCCGTCATAAACTGCCTTCCTACGTCCTTGTCCTACAGAATCGGGCGCCTGGCCAGAGCGGATGCTAACCGTACTACCTTATCCAAGCCACCCTCGGGCGGCTGGGCGAGCGACTCGGGGTCATCGCATGATTCCGGGAGAATTTTACGGTGGAGAAGGCACTCAGTCCGGGGCTCGCTGCTCTGAGCAGCCAACAAAGTTGGCTTGTTTTTGGGCCGCGCCCGCAGGGTCTGCTCCAATAATTCTTGCGTCTCTCAGATCACCGCCGACAGCGACGCGGAGGCTTTGCGTTTACCATGATGGCTGTTGCTTCGGTACGCAAGAATTGGACAAACTTGTTTTGCGGACGACCCGGGTCTGCCCCCGTGAGAACGAGACGCCAACTGGCGACCGAGCTGGTGCGCGACGTATGTCGTCTCGACCGGCTGGTTTCCGATCTGGACCGCCGCATCCGCGAGGCGGGCGCGGAGTCCGGCACGAGCCTCACGGAGGTCTTCGGCATCGGGCCGCTGCTGGCGGCGAAGATCGTAGGCCGGGTGGGCAGCGTGGCCCGCTTCCCGACCAGGGCGCGTTTCGCCTCCTACACCAGCACCGCGCCCATAGAGGCCTCCAGTGGGGACCTCGTCAGGCGCACCGCCTTTCTCGGGCCGGCGACTGCCGGTTGAACGCCGCGCTGCACATCGTCGCTGTCTGCCAGGTCCGCTACGGCGGAGAAGGTGGCGACTACTACTGGCGCAAGCTGGCCGAGGGCAAATCCAGGAGGGAGGCGCTAAGGCGCCTCAAGCGGCGCCTCTCCGATGTGGTCTTCCGGAAGCTTTCGGCGGATCTCGAAAGGGAGATCTCCGCCGCCGCTTGACACAGAGGAGGCTGCTAACGCCTTGAACGGGCATTCGACCGTCCTCCACGCGCTGCCCCGCAGCCGCCATCAAACATTCCCCGTACAGGCGGAGCGCCGGATGCGCGGGCGGATTCGGATCGGCGTTTCGGGTTGTCGTTGCGAGTCATCCTGGCTCAAGTGTCCAGGTACCGAACGCCGGTCAGGTCCTCCGAGACGCCCCATAGGCGGGCGGCGAGTTGCTCGTCGGTCGCGGGAACGGCGAAGTCGTCGAGCGTGATCTTCGCGTGTTGCTTGGGCCCGGTCGGTCCTATGAACACCCCAGGCGCGGCCCCAGGGTCGGTGGTGGCGTACAGGATCGGCAGCACGCCCTGCTCCGCGGGCCTGGCGAACAGCAGCGTCATGGTCTTCGCGAGCAGGCGCTCGGCGGCGGAGTTGGTTCTCTGGTGCAGCGGCGTCGTGGCCATCCCGGGGTGTGCGATCAGGCTCCGAACCGGGGACCCCACGGCTCGCAGCCGCCTCTCTAGCTCGAGCCCGAAGAGGACGTTGGCCAGCTTGGACTGGACATAGGCCCCGACCGGCGAGTAGCGTTTCTCTCCCTGGAGGTTGTCGAAGTTAAGTCCCTTGAACCGGCGGTAGATAAACGAGCCTACTGTGACCACCCGCGGAGCCTCACCCCGCGCGAGGCCCTCCAGAAGCAGGCCCGTAAGGGCGAAGTGGCCGAGGTGGTTGGTGGCAAACTGGCTCTCGTAGCCTTGGGGGCTGAGCCGGCGCGGCTGGTTGTAGATGCCGCCGTTGTTGACGAGCGCGTCGATGGGGCGTCCATCCGCGCGCAGGCCATCGGCGAAGCGGCGGACGGAGTCCAGGTCTAGCAGGTCCAGCGGCCAAACTTCGAGGACGCCGTCCGGGCGCGCCGACGTAAGCTCCCGGCGGACCCTCTCGCCCTTGCCCACGTCGCGGACGGACATGAGTACCGTGGCGCCGTGCCCCGCGAGGTGCCGGGTCAGGATGAGGCCGAGCCCGCTGCTCGCACCGGTGACGATCATGGTGCGCCCGGTGAGATCCGGGACCTCGGCGGGTCCCCATGCGATGGGACCGGTGGAGACCACCGCTTCGATCTCGAGGCCCTGCTCCGAAGGTGAGTGCATGAGACCGGCGACCGCAGCTGTTGGCCGAAGCCGTCGGCAATTACCTGCAATATTTGGTCAATCCGCTCCTCGGTCAGCGCGGGGACTCCAAGTACATCGGCCATCTGATGTTCCTTTCAGCCGGCGTCTCTGGCTAATCGTCTACCGCGCCGGCCTTGGAACGGCTTTGGCGCTTCTCTCGTTGCGGTGGTGCTCAGGCGAGGACGGTTGGTTTGAGCACTTCCTCGCACCATTGCCGGAACGTGGTGGGAGTGGTGGACTGCGGGGTGCGCACCACAGCGTTGTCGAGGCCATTGTCCTTGGCCACCGCCATGTCGAGCATGCCCTGCGCCATGGCGTCGGACATTCCGTGTCCGGTCAGGTTGGCCTTGAAGGCCTCGCCGGGGATCTGCTGGAAGCGCACAGGGGTGTCGAGCACTTCGGACATGATGTGCGCCATGTCGTTGAAGGACAGATCCTCGGGGCCGAGTACCGGGACGCTGTCCTGCCTGCTCCAGGAGTGGTCGAGGAGCAGGTCGGCGGCAACGGTCGCGATGTCACGGGTGGCGCAGGTCGGGAGCTTGCGGTCCCCGGAGATCGGTGAGAAGAACATGCCCTGGCTCTTGATCGCCCCGACCTGGCGGAGGATGTTGTCCATGAACGACGGCATCGTCAGCGCCCGGAAGCTCACACCGGTGCTCGCGATCAGGTCGTCCATCGCCAGCGACGCGGTCACGAACCCGGCGTTCCTGGCCACCGCCGTTTCGCGCCCCAGGGCCGAGACGGTGACCACCCGCTTGACCCCCTGGCTCGTGAACGCTTCGCTCGCGGGCCGGCTGAAGTCCACGTAGGCGGCCTCCACGCTCTCGGCGTGAGGGTCTGGCGGCACCAGCCAGAAGACGGTATCGGCGCCGTCGAAGGCCCGGTCGACGACATCACGGTCGCCGTGCGATCCCTGGACGACCTCGACGCGCTCCCGGACGCCCGCGGTGAGACCATTGGGGTCTCGTGCGATCACGCGGGCCTGCTCATCGCTGTCGAGGAGATTTTCGAGGACCTGGCGACCGATAAGGCCCGTGGGAGCGGTGACGACGATCATGAGTTCTCCAAGAGGGGATCGTTGGTGAACAGAATGTGCTCGTCCGGCAGGTAGACGGTTTGGTCTCCGCGCGAATGCGCGGTCCCCCAGGTCCGCAGCTGCACGACCTTCCCGCCGAGGTCGATATTAGCGGCGCCCTCGTACGCGACATGTGGGTCGACGCACTCGACACCCTCGAGCTGTTCCGCAATCTCGCTGCCCAGCCCGCGGAACATGTCGAGGTACGGGCGCGACTTTTGGAGGAACTCGTCGTGCTGTTCGCGGTTGTAGATGATCGTCGCCGCGTCGCGGAACGCCTGAGCGCCGTAACCGTGCTCGGGGTGGAAGTGCGTGAGCGTCAGGAAGAGCGGCCGCCCGCCCGCAAGCTCCCTGGCGGCCTCGCGCACCACGACGCCGCTACGCGATGGGAAGTGATCGAAGCCGGGTAGTCTACTATTCGTTCTTTCTAGAGCGAGCCGCATCGAGTGACGGATGGCGACCGCACGGCCTTCGACCAGACCGGCCATTGTCGGCGCGAGCGACCCGATCACGTCGGTACGCCTGTTTCGCTGCTTTCTGACGTCTGCACGTCTCGCTCGTTTCTGCGGAACGTCCCGCGGAACCAGTCGTACACGGACGGCCCGCCCGCGAAACACCAGAGGGCGATTACCGGATCGCAGATGGCGCACCCCAACGACGAATGTTCCACGAACGGAATTATGGGATTGCCATAAAGGTGATGCAGCGCGTCCCAGACGGTGTGCAGAAGCCACGCAACGCCTATAAAACCGTAGGATCCCAGCCCTCGATTAGCGAGGTAGGTGACCACGGCAGTGAAGGCGAACTCCCATATACCGAAACCTCCTCCACTCAGGTACGCGGCGCCCGCTCCCGCAACAAAGACGGCGTTGAACTTTCGCCTGTTCGGCTCTTTGAGCAAAGAAACGAGCGAAATGTAGACTCCCCCGACGATAATCGGCCCGAGAATGGTCATGACCAACGACATTACTCTCCTTTCCCCTGGGGGGATACTGGGTAAGATACGCTCATCGTCGTCAACGAAAACCGTCGCATAATCAGCATTCGCCACGGTTGCACGGCCGCATGGCCCCCCGGACCCTTCCTCCGCCCAGCCCTCGCTGGTCAACGCCGCAACCTCGCCATCCCTACACTAGGTCACCGAACCGAACCACGAAAGTGGCAAATTTGTCATATATCAACGGATTTTTGCCATTTGGTGTGAAAGCCGTGTTTTTAGGGTCGTATGACGAGAAATCGAGCGTGAAACGGACGAGATCGAGGCTGCAAAGACGCGGTCGGAGGGGTATGGTATTGCCATGCACACGGTGGCTGTTCTGGCGCTGGATGGGGTGTTGGCCTTCGATCTTTCCACCCCGGTCGAGGTCTTCGGCCGCGTGCGGCTACCCGGCGGGCGGGCGGCGTACCGGGTGCGCGTCTGTGCCCCGACCGATGAGGTCGACGCGGGGCTCTTCTCCATGCGGGCGCCCTGGGGTTTGGACGCTTTGGCCGGGGCGGGCACGATCGTGCTGCCGGGCTTGGCCGACCCGTCGGTCCCGATCCCCGAGGACGTCCTGGCTGCGTTGCTAGGGGCGGCGGACGGGGGCACCCGAATCGCCTCGATCTGCGTGGGCGCGTTCACCCTGGCCGCCACCGGGCTTCTGGACGGCAGGCGCGCGACGACGCACTGGGCGGCGGCGGGCGAACTCTCACGCCTGTACCCGGAGATCAAGGTGGACCCGAACGTCCTCTTCGTGGACAACGGCCAGATCCTGACATCCGCCGGGGCCGCCGCAGGGCTCGACCTATGCCTACACATGATACGTCGGGACCACGGCTCTGCGGTGGCGTCCGACGCCGCCCGGGTGGCCGTTATGCCCCTCGAGCGAGACGGCGGGCAAGCCCAGTACATCGTGCACGAGCAGCCCGGCATGGACGGGGCGAGCCTCGAGCCGCTGCTGCGGTGGATGGAAGAGAACGCCGACCGGGAGCTCACCCTCGACGACATAGCGACCCGGGCGACCATGAGCACCCGCACCCTGTACCGCCGCTTCCGCGAGCAGACCGGCGCGACCCCGGTGCAATGGCTGCATGGCGCCCGGATCCGCCAGGCGCAACAGCTGCTCGAAACCACGGAGCATCCCGTCGAGCGGATCGCCACCTAGGTCGGCTTCGGCTCCCAGACGACCTTCCGCGACCGCTTCAAAAGGCTCGTCGGCACCAGCCCGCAATCCTACCGCCGCACGTTTCGGGGTTCACCAGCACGCTAACCGTGCAATTCGACTTGCATGGCAGGCAACGAGTACCGCGCCCACCTTACGTTGCCCCCGGGGACAGATTCGCGAGCACACGGGGTCCGCGTACGGGGTCCGGCACGGACCTCCTATATCGGGGCTATGCCCTGTCGCCGTCGGGGGCCCGGCTCAGGTGTTCGTGGACCTGCTGGATGGCGGCGGAGCCCTCCCCGACGGCCGAGGCCACCCGCTTGACCGAGCGGTGCCGCACGTCTCCTACCGCGAACACGCCAGGCATGCTGGTCTCCAGCGGCGCGGGAAGGCGTCGCGGGGACGGGCCGCCTGGCGTATGTCCGTCCCGCAGGAGATCCTGGCCGGTGATGATGAAGCCGCGCTCGTCGCGCGAGATCTCCTCCGGCAGCCATTCGGTGTGAGGCTCTGCGCCGATGAGCACGAACAGGGCGTCGGCCGGGACGGTCTCGGTGCGCCCCGCGGAAGAATCCTCGATCGTGAGGTGTTCCAGGTGTCCTTCGCCGCCCCCGCCCGTGAGGCGGGTGTTCGTCCGTACCAGGACGTTATCCGCATCCTCGATCCCCTTTATCAGGTAGTCGGACATGCTGGCTCTTAGGGAGCCGCCGCGCACCAGCATTGTGACAGTCGCGGCGTACCTGGAGAGGTGCATCGCGGCCTGCCCCGCGGAGTTTGCCCCGCCCACCACGTAGACTTCTCGTCCCCGCAGGGCCGGAGCCTCGGTCGTCGCCGCCCCGTAGAACACGCCCGCCCCGTTCAAAGCCTCGAGCTCCGGCACGTCCAGGCGGCGGTAGGAAGCGCCGGTGGCAACGATCACTGCCCGTCCGGAAGCCACGGTGCCGTCCGAGAGGGCGACATCCACCATTTCTCCTGCGCGGCGCAGTCCCGCGGCCCGCCGTGTCAGGCGAAACTCGGCACCGAACAGGAAGGCCTGCTGGTAGGCCTGCGTGGCGAGTTCCCGGCCGCTGATCCCCCGCGCGAAGCCGAGGTAGTTGCGGATCAGGGAACTCGTGCCGGCCTGCCCGCCTACGGCCTCCCTCTCGACGACCAGGGTGCTTAGGCCTTCAGAGGCGGCGTAGACCGCGGACGCGAGGCCCGCGGGGCCAGCACCGACGACGATCACGTCAAAGTCCTTCCGGGCCGAGCGGGAGGCGCCGAGGAACGCGTCCAGAACCTCCTCGTCGAAGGGGGCGACGAGGACCCGCCCGTCGTACAGCACCCACACCGGCAGTCGCCCGGCGGTCTGCCCCGTCCGCCCGAGGAGATCCCGCCCCTCCTCGGAATCGGACGCGTAGAAGGCGTAGAGGATGCCGTGGCGCTCCAGGAGTTCCCTAGCCTCGTGGGAACGCTGCGACCACCGCTCGCCGATGACGCGAGCCACCGCGTGTACCTCGGAGCGTTGTGGTCTGGTCCATTCGCTCAGGAAGCCCGAGATGACCTGGTGGAACCGCTCGTTGGGAGGCGGACCCGGCTTGTACTCGAAATAGTCGATCCACCCCAGCGCCATCGCCTGCGGGAGGATCGCCCCGGTCTCCCTGTCCATCGGGGCCGCCAGGAGCAGACGCTTGGTCATCGGGTAGATCTCGGGCACCCGGGAGAGGAACTCCACGCCGCTCACCCCGTTCATCCGCTGTTCGGCCAGCACGACGGCCGCTTCCCCACCCGTCGCCTTGCGCTCCTGCAACTCCAGTAGCCCTTGCTCCGCCGAGCGCACGCACACGACGCGGTAATCCGCCTCGTAGCGCGTGCGCAGCTCGCGCTCGACGCGGGCAAGGTCTTCGGGATCCTGGCAGACGGCGAGGATCAGGGGTTTATCGATGGCTGTCTGGCTCACGGCTCGCCTCTCTTACGGTATCTCGGGCGTAACACCACATCCGGTCCTCCCACGATTCCTCACGACGGGCCGGCGACGCCCGTCCTCCTCGGCGTGCTCGATATCTCGGCGTCCTCGGACGCTCGCCATCCGAAGAGGCGATGCTCCCGACCTCTGCCCGCAAGTATTGCACGTACTCAAGTACGCTCGCGCGTCGCCGAAGGCGGTGTAGTCGAACAGGAAGTGGAGGTCCGAGGCCCGGTCCACTCGCAGGCCCCGCCGCCTGGCCGCCAAATACCTAGCGCTCCATATCGTCCGTCTCAGACCTCGTCTCGGCCTTCCCGGAGGGAGTCGGGCTCCTGTACGGGGTGCATCCCGATCTCCCGGAAGAGGGCCATGGCGTTGTCCATGCCGCCGGGTATGGCCGGTCGATCGGACGGTGGGATCGTGCGGCTCTGAGCACGCTCTCCGAGCTCCGTGATCGTCCGCTCGAAGCCGGCCGGGGTGTACGAGTTGAGCAGGGTCGCCGTCTCTGAGTCGACCCGGAAGGAATGGACCGTGCCGCGCGGGATCAGCACGAAGGACCCCGGTCCGGCCTTCAGCTCCTTACCGTTCGCCAGGTAGGTGATCTCGCCGTTTATGACGAAGAACTGCTCGTCCTGGTCGTGGTAGTGGGGCCCGGGACCGGAGCCCCGCGGACAGAGCTCCCACATCAGGGAGTAACCGCCCACGGTCTGCTCCCCGGTGGCGAGCATCACCCATAGGATGCCGACCATCCAGTATGCCGGCCCCTGCTCGACGGTGTCGATATACGGTGTCGCCTTCGCTCTCTCGTTCATCGGCTCCTTCTTTCTCATTTGTTTGCTGCGCCATGGTCCGTGCCCCTCGTAATCCCGAAGTTGCCGGGACTACCGCGCAGATCGGGCGGTATGGAGGGTCTGCTACTCTATTCCCCGGTTATGTAAGGATGGGAGGCGCGGAGGCCTCTTCGATCCCCTCTTTCGCGAGGCGCTCGCATACTTCCTCGACCTTCTGTGTGTCGAGGTAGGCGTGCAGGCCGACCAACCGGCCCCACGAGAAGTGCAGGACGTGGGTACCCTCGTTCTCGTAGGGCAACCCGTCGGCCGGACGCGCTCGGTCGACCCACTCGATCATCGCCACCGTCCGCCACGGCCAGCCGCGCACCATCACCCTTTTGACCTCGAAGTCCAGACCCGGAAACAGCCTGTACAGGCGCTCGAACCAACGTCCGAGGGCCTCCTTGCTGTGGCGGGTGCCGCCGAGGGCGTGCTCCCCGGAAAAAGTGTGCTCCACGTCGGAAGCGCAGGCCATGAGCAAGGTCTGGTAGTCACCCGCGCTCAGGCGACCGAAGGCGAAGCGTACCACCCCCTCTACCGCGTACCGGTAGGCGGCCGGCGCCATCGCGCCGCCGAGGACCACCGCGAGGGCATTTCGCCCTGGTGTGTTAGCTTTCAGAACTTCCTCCTTTACGTTGCCCGTCATCGGAACTCCCGCTGTGTGTCGAGTGTTTCGTGATGAAGCATATCGTGACCGTCCGCTCGAAGCCGACGTTGCCGAAACTCTCGCCGACGGCGGGAGCTAACCCATGCCGCTGATCTTCTCTGGCTCGATGGTGATGACCACGCGCACCTGGTCGCGCCCCCCGAACCAGGGGTAGGGCCCGCCTAAGTACTTCTGGGAGAGCTTCTCGATGTGCTCAGTCCCGCCGTCCGTGGTCATGTCCACCACCCGGCCGCGCACCTGGAAGTAGCGCCGGGGGTTGTCGGGATCGGAGACGGCGACGGCCACGCGCGGGTCACGCTCTATGTTCCTGACCTTGAGGAAGCCCTGCACGCTGTTGATGAGCACACGCTCGCCGTCGGTGTCGACCCAGGTCTGGGTGAGCTGGGGGGATCCGTCTGCCATCGTGGTGGCGATGTAGCAGGTGCTCGGACGATTTAGCAACTCCAGTAAGTCTTGGGATAGTTCCATACGTGGTCTCCTTTTCTTGGCGTCTGACGTTTCGGATCTTGGGCCGCCAGCGCTGGTGGTGGGTCGGTGCGGGTGCGCCGCAAAAAACCTTCTCGCGTTTGGGCCTCGCGTCCCGTGCGGTGCCTCGGGTGGACGCGCGGAGACTTCAGAATCCCGTCTGCGTGTGGAGCTCGCGGATGCGGTCGAGGAAGGCCTGCGCCTTGTCGGGATCGACCTGGCGCGGGTCTGCGCCCACGCCTGCGGGCGGCAGCGTCTTCTCGGTCGCGGGCACGGCGAGGAAGGCGAGGTGGTCGTCCCAACCGCCGGGCGTGTAGAAGTTCAGCGCCCGCACGGTATCGGACGCGACGGTGAAGGCGTGGGTCGTGCCGCGCGGGACCCACACCGTGTCGCCCGTCTTGGCGAGCACCGTCCGCCGGTCGTCGTCGGCGCCCAGCGTGTATTCGATCTCGCCGTCGAGGAGGTGAAATCCCTCGTCGTAGCGCTCGTGCCGGTGCGGGGGGGGACCCGCGCCCTTGGGCATCAGCTGGTCGATGAGCGTGAACTGCCCGGCCGTGGCTTCGGCGGAGAGCAGGACTTTCCAGAGGATGCCGACCTGCCAGTAGCTCGGCACGTCCTCGGCTTCGAGAACGTAGGGCGGGAGGTGGGGCTGGTCGGTCATGCGGTGTCTCCTTCGATGGATCGGGGATGGTTGCGGGCGGGACGCGCGCACACCGTGACGTCCACACGGGGTACGGGGCCGACGGGGGTTACGGCGGTCATGCGGCCTTCTCTGCCGGGAGCCGCTTCAGCGTCACCGGCTCGATGTCGGGGTAGTGGTCGTTCTGCAGGTCTTCGAGCGCAGTCTGCCCCGTGAGCATGTAGAGCTGGTAGGTGCCGTACATCGCGGCCATCGCCTCGCCGGCCTCACGCTGGTCCGAGACCCAGGCCCGCAGGTCGTCGGTCGTGCCGCGGCTGCGACGCTCGTACCGGCGGCCGGTCCCGCGCTCGACGACGGACACGATGTCGCCGTACGACAACTGCTGGCCCGCGACCGCGAACTTGCCGGACGATACTGTCGGGTCCACGGCAACCCGCACGGTGTAGCGCGCCGTATCGTCGACCGTGGTGGCGTCGAAGCGCTCCTCGCCAGTACCCCAGAAGGTCGCAATGCCGGCCTCGTCGTCGAAATCGACGATCCCCCCGCCGGTGGCGAGCGTGTCGAGGAAGGCCCCGTTTAGGACGTGGACGCGCTCCATGCCCAGCGAAGCGATCGCCTCGTCGGCCTCGCGCCGCAGGTCGAAGGGCAGAAGTTCACCGGGCGATGCTTTGAAGAGGTCGAGCGCGAAGTCCGAGGGCAGTATCCTGCGGACGCCGCTCTTGGCGGCGGCGCGGGCCAGGGCGATCTGCCCGTCCACGACGACCTCGCGCCCGCCCTGCAACGCCGAAACCACGACGTCTACGCCATCGGTGGCCCGAAGGAGGCTCGCGGGGTCGGTGACGTCTCCCTCGACGAGCTCGGCGCCGCGTTCCACGAGCGGATCTAGCCCGGAGCGCTTGGCGGGGTCGGCGAGCGCCGCCGGGCGGACGAGCAGCCGCAGTGCGACGTCCTCGGCTTCGAGGAGATGGTGGGCGATGCGCGCGCCGAGCATCCCTGTGGCCCCGGCGAGCAGTACGGTGTTCGACCTCATGATAGCTCCCTTGCTCTCAAGTGGAGGACGATTTCAACTTCCAAAGAGGACTATAGCACAGAAACGGAATCATATTTCAACTTGTAAAAGTATTTTCCACTTTTGCGGTATGATGGGGTCATGTCAGAGATCCTTCCCCCGAGCGACCGACCCCTTCTGCGCCGCGACGCCGAGCGCAACCGCCGGCGGATCCTCGCCGCAGCCCGCGGGCTGATAGCCGAGCGCGGGCTGGGCGTGGGATACGAGGAGATCGCCCGGGAAGCAGACGTCGGGGTTGGCACCGTCTACCGTCGCTTCCCCACTCGGGATGGGCTCTTTCACGAGCTGTTCCACGACCGGGTGGACGCCGTCGTCGAAATCCTCGAAGAAGCCCTCGCGGTCGAGGACCCGTGGGAGGGGCTGTGCCAGTTCATGCGGCGCGACTTCGAGTTGCAGTCGTCGGACCGCGGGTTGCGCGAGTTCATGCTCGGCCGCGCCGACAGCACCGAGCTGAGGCAGCGCTCTCGGGACCGGATCCAGCCGCTCGTCGCGGAGCTCGTCGAGCGGGCCCGGACGGCGGGCCGTCTGCGGGAGGACGTCGGGCAGGGCGACATCGAGATCATACTGGCCATGGTCGGCGGCCTGATGGACGCTTCGCTCCACGTGGAGCCCGACCTGTGGCGGCGCTACCTCGCGATAGTCCTCGACGGGATTCAGCGCGGGGATCGGCACGAGGAGATCCCAGGCAAGCCACCCGAACAGACTAAGCTCGAGCAGATCCTCGCCAGATGGGTCCCGCCGCGACGGGGCAAGAAGAGCTGACCGCGGGACCCCGAGGCTTCTGCCCAGACTAGGACATTAACCCCGTGACGCGGGGGTGCGATGAGGGTGGCAGTCTACAGAGCGGCCGAAAGGTCGTCCTCCAGTTCGGCCAGCCTTTCCGTCGCGTCCGCCACCTCGTCCCACTCCCCCGCAACGGCCGGGCGTTGCATCTCCCCGAAGAGGAGGGCCTGGCGTTCCATGTTACCTGCGGCCTCGTCTCGCCCAGCCTCGACCAAGAAGCGGGCCGCGTCGAGGCTGCGTCTGGTGCCCAGCGCGAGCGTGAAGCCGGTGAGTACGACGTCGTGCCGCGGCAGCATTCGGGTCAGCCGCGAGTGCCCCTTCGCGCTACGCCGCATCAGGCGGTCCGAACCAGGTAGTCAGCGCGTCGCGCAATCCGGTATCTGTGCCGTCCCCCACCCAGGCGATGTATCCATCGGGTCTGATCAGCACGGCAGCGGGGGCTGCTACTTGGCCCAGGACCGGAAGCTCCCAATTGCCGGCATACTTGGCGTCGATCATCTGAACCCGATCTGCCCATGGAGTGATGTCGAAGCCGCCGGGCTCACCGAGGTTGAGTAGCACGGGCCGGGCATCGTGCAGCAGGGTGAAGACGCGCAACGGGCCGCGGGCGGTGACCACGTCGAGATCGGGCATGCGGCGCCCGAGCAGCGGGTGTCCCTCGCCGAGGTCGTACTGGATGTCCAGGCCAGACATCATCGCGGCGAATCGTTTGCGAGGCTCGTCCATGCTCAGCAGCTCGGACACGGTGTCGCGCAACGCCTCGATGCGATCGTCGGCGCGCATGAGCGCGACCTGCGCCATCGTGTTGCGCAGCACGCGGGCAGCGACCGGGTGGCGCTCGGCATGGTAGGTATCCAGCAGGCTTTCCGGCGCTGTCTGGTGGACCACCTGGGCCAGCTTCCATCCCAGGTCCACCGCATCCTGCACACCGGTGTTGAGGCCCTGTCCACCGACCGGGGAATGCACGTGTGCTGCGTCGCCGGCCAGAAGGACGCGTCTGTCGCGGTAGGCCGCGGCCTGCCGAGTCATGTCGGTGAACCTGGTGATCCAGGTGGGACTGTGGATCCCGTAGTCGGTCCCGTATACGGCGATGAGGCCCTCGCTGAGATCGCGCAGCGTGGGCTCGCTCGTTCCGATCTGCGATTCGGTGAGCATGACACCAACCGTCCCGCCCTTCTTGTAGACCACCTCGCCGTCCTTGATCTCGTACTCCACCTTGCCCAGAGCGTGCATGCCGGAGGGAGTGCGACGGATTCCCAGTTGGGGCTCCTCGGTCATCTCGACCTCGGCGAGCAGGGCGCTCGTTGTCGGATCCCATCCCGGGAACTCGATGCCGGCTGCCTTACGGACCAGACTGCGTCCTCCGTCGCACCCGACGAGATAGTCGGCCCGCAGCGACTTGCCATCGGATAGCTCGACGTCGACGCCGGTGTCGTCCTGCGTGAAGGCTGTGACTTCACGTCCGCGATAGATCGGCACCGCCAGCTCGTCGACCCAGCCGACGGGAATGCGCTCGATGTGATTCTGCCATAGCCCGAGCCCGTAGGGATGCCGGGTGGGAAAGTCGCTGATGTCCAAACGCGCCGTGGCGAACCCCGCGACCTGCGCCTTCTGCCCCTCCGAGAGGAACCGATCAGCGATTCCGCGCTGATCGAAGACCTCGATGGTGCGTGAGTGCAGACCGCCTGCGCGCGAGCCGGCGAGGTCTTGGCTGGCGCGCCGCTCGACGATGGCAACGTCGACGCCCGCCAACGCCAACTCGCCCGCCAACATCAGCCCCGTCGGACCTCCTCCGGCGATCACCACCGCATGCTCGGTCATAGCCACACTCCGGCCGGCATCATGCCGCCCGCCGCCCGCTCATCACCTCCCTCGGCCACTGCGGCGACCGTGTCGAACTGCGCGGCGACCAACTCGGCCGCGCGCCGGGGCAGGTCCGCCGGCAGCGGCGTCGCCCCGTGCACCATCGGGCGCACCGGCTGGCCGACCGGCACCAGCGGCGCGCCGACACGGGCCAGCAGCTCCGCGAAGTCCGGCGGCGCGCACACCCGCACCTCCGCGCCGAGTGCCCGCAACCGCACCGCGAGTCCCCCCATCGGTTCGACGTCCCCGCGCGACCCATACGTCGACAACAACACACGCATTTCGCTACCCCCATTTCCGTATGTTCTGGCTTCGGCCGGCATTATGCGGCACGACCCGGGGCTTGCGTCAAGCCCCCCGGTGCGCTATATATTGGAAGTGGAAGGAGGGGGCAGACCTACTCATAAAGTCCGCGACTCCCTCGTGCAGCGCCGCGGACGATGTCATAAGTTACGCCCTCGACAAGAACCGATAACCGGCAACTGAGCCCGCGCTTCACGAATCATGCGGGTCATCCGTCACCATCATGCCGACTCACCGCGTCCTTCTGGCAATCAGGCTCCGAGTCTCATCGAAATCCCAGCGAGACCCGCCACCCTCTCGGCACCCCGGTGTCACAGGGTTTATGTCCTAGCTTGTTCTGCCCGTGTCGGGCTTGATCCTACAGACCTCGCCAAAAACAGCGCCGGCGGACGAGCCGTGCCATAGAATGGGAAACATGTCAGAGCATCCGGCCGCCCGTACCGTCTTCGCTCCCTACGACTCCGGGCACCACGGCTTGCGCATGGGCACCAGCCCCGACAACCTGAGCATGCGCCGGGCGCTCGACGTGCTGCTGTTCGCCCTCGCCCATCCCCGCTGGGCGTTCGTCTTCCAGCCAAAGTACGCCGCCTACCTCAATCTCATCGAGCCGTGGTGGAAGACGCTCCGGTCCCTCGCCCTGGCCGGACGCTTCTTCGAGACGTGGGAGCAGATCGAGGAGGCGATCGAGAAAGCAAAGGATTACTGGAACGCCCACCGCCACCCATACGTGTGGGGACGGCGAAGGCGGCATCGGGCCGCCCGAAGGCCTGGCATCGGGGCCATACCGGCGGTGGGCGGATGAAAGCGTGCCGAACTTAGCGGATGCACCAGTTGCTATCCTTACCCCGGGTAGGGTTATGGGGACCGCCAGGAGACTGCCGGACCGGATTGCCGTGGCGTCGGCGGGCTAAGGAAGGGCGCCGGTGCCGAAGACCGGTCCCAGGTACGCTAGTAGCAGCGCCTTGATCTCGGCGACCACCCTCGCCTTGCGCGCCGCGTCGCCGGAGAGCGCGAGCGGGAACAGCCCCCTCACGACGTCGTTGACGATCTCGGCGTACAGTCTACGCTGCTCCTCATCGAGACCCGGCGCTCGCTTTGCGAATATGGTTTCCAACCGTCCGACGACCTCCGAGCGGAGATCCTCCGCGGCCGAGGCCAGCTTCTCCGACGACTCGGAACCGTAGAACAACGTCCAGAAGGCGGGGTTTTCGGCCTTGAACTCGGCGAGGGGGCCCATGACCCGATCGAGCACCTCCGGTAAGGGCAGCCCGGCCGCCTCGACGGAGAGCTCCTCGTCGTAGAGCGCCCTCAGCCGCCGCAGGTATCGGTCCGCCACCGCATCGAAGATCGCCTCCTTGTTGGGAAAGAACTGGTACACGGAGCCGATCGAAGCCCCCGCGCGCCCAGCGATCTCCGTGTTGGTGGCCGCCTCGTAGCCCGACTCGGCGAACACCTCCTCCGCCGCGTCGAGGATCAAAGCCACCCGGCGCCTGCCCCGCTCCTGACTGGGAACCCGCCGTCCACCCACCGCCATCGCGGGACTTCTCTCCTCCTCCACCAAAACACCTCCGATACTCGACGATCCTCAAAGACCGTCCTTGACAAACGTGAGGATATCCTCGTATACTATGAAACATGAGGTAATCCTCACGTCATGGTAACACGAGGCCGCGGGAGCGCGGAAAATCTCGAAAGGAGCAAGACGATGAACGGGTTTGTTTACGAGGGGAAGACGGCACTGGTCACAGGCGCCTCGTCGGGCATCGGTGAGACCTTTGCTCGGGAGTTGGCCGAGCGGGGCACGGACGTGGTGCTGGTCGCGCGTTCGGAAGATAAGCTTCGGGCTTTGGCGGAGGAGCTTCGCCGGGAGCACGGCGTCCGCGCCGAGGTTGTCGCGGCGGACCTCTCGGAGGAGGGGGTTGGGGCCGAGATCAAGGACGAGGTCGAGCGGCGCGGCCTGACGGTGGACATGCTCATAAACAACGCCGGGTTCGGCACCCACGGCTTCTTCGAGGAGTTGGATCCCACACGGGACAGAAATCAGGTGGCGGTGGACGTGATGGCGGTGGCGGACATGGCCCACGCCTTCTTGCCGGGCATGGTGGCGAGGGGCGGGGCGGTGATCAATCTCGCCTCGGTGGGCAGCTTCCAGCCCGCTCCCTACATGGCCGTCTACGCCGCGAGCAAAGCGTTCGTGCTTTCCTTCTCTGTGGCCCTCTTCGAAGAGTATCGGAGTCGGGGCGTAAGCGTCGTGGCGCTCGCACCGGGTGCGACCGAGACGGCCTTCTTCCACGTGGCGGGTGAGCAGGCGTCGTTGGGGCGCAGGCGAACGCCCGAGCAAGCGGTGGCGACCGCGCTCCGAGCGCTGGAGCGGGGCCGGAGCGTCGCGGTAGATGGACGGACCAACGCCCTGATCGCGCAGGTGATGCAGCACCTGCCCCGGAGGATCGCGGCCAGGATCGCCGGACGCCCCCTGCGGCCTCCGGGGGGCCCAAATGCCCGGATCGATCGGGGCGAAGGCGGGCTGACCGCCGCCGACCGGCGCGCCCTCTCGCCCCTGTATCACGGCACCTTCCGGCTCCAGACTTGGACGCTCCTATGTTTGTCGATGGGTGGAGTAGACGGTACCTGATCATCTTGCCAGAGGAAGCCGGTACAGAAGCCGTTCCGCACAGATTGGCGAAGGAAGCCTCGCGACGCAGCCGCTCGGGGTTGTCGCCTGCAACGATCAGGAGCGCCGCCGTGTCGGACCTCACGCCATCGAGTTCCACGAGGCTCAGCGATGCCCGCTTCACGAGGCACCGGATCTGCTCCCGACGGTTACCGATACATCCGACTTCATTGGCCGCTCCTTCCATTAGCTTCGGATTCAACTAAAGAGTACTGTGCAGGACCTTTGAGTCACCAAACCAGCAGGGCATGACTTGGACTCTGTATCAATGATACAATGCTGTAACGATGATACAGAGAGGAAGAGACACGCGCCGCGCGTTGCTGGCTGCCGCTACCGAGGTAGTGTCAGAGCGTGGAGTTGATGGCACGTCGCTACGAGCGGTCTGCGATCGTGCGGGTGTACAACTTCCGACGCTGTATCACTTCTATGGGGATAAGAAGGGCCTGCTCGATGCGGTAGTAAACGACGCTTTCGCTCGCTATCTGGTTGAGAAGGACGCGCTGCGCAGTACCGGGAACCCCTCCGATGATGTGCGGCGCGGCTGGGATTCGCACGTTGATTTCGCGCGTGCGAATCCCGGCATCTATCCGCTAATGTTTCCGAGCGGAGACCGGGCACTTCCCACAGCGGCTCTCGAGAGCGCGGCCCGTCTGCGGGATGGGTTCGCGCTGCTCGCCGACAAAAAGGCCCTGCGTCCGGGGATAACGGCGGAGCAGGCGGCACGTACGCTATCGGCGGCGCTCCGCGGAGTCGCGACTGCGATCGCGCGCGACCCCGACCATCCCGGAAACACGTTGCTGTCGGCGACAGTCCGCGACGCCGTTGTCGACGCGCTCGTGGTAGGCCAACAACCTGGGAGGAAGGGATCTCATGACGACAGCTGACTACCGCACCACCGGTCTGCTAAGCGAGAAGGTCATCCTGATAACCGGAGCAAGCACCGGAATCGGCGCTGATGCGGCCCGGGTATTCGCCCGCGAAGGCGCATCCGTGATGCTCGCCGCCCGCTCCGAAGATCGCCTGTCACAGCTCACCGATGAGATCACCTCGAATGGGAGACGAGCCAGCTACGTTGTCTGCGACGTCAGCAGTCCCGAAGATGTCCAACGGATGGTCGACGGTACCGTCGAAATCTACGGCCGCCTCGAAGGGGCGTTCAATAACGCCGGCATCAGCCGCGAGCGCGGCGCTGCACTAGCCGACCTCGACGAAGAGCGCTTCGACGAACTTGTGGCGGTCAACCTCAAGGGAGTATGGTTGGCAATGCGCGCCGAGATACGGGCTATGCTTGCGGCCGCCATCCCCGGCGCAATCGTCAACACCAGCAGCGTCGGCGGTCTGGGTGGGGGACCTGGCTTGAGCACGTACTCGGCCACCAAACACGGCGTCATCGGATTGACCCGCAGTGCAGCCCACGATTATGGGGCAAACCGAATTCGTATCAACGCGATCGCGCCCGGTACCACCGACACCGAGATGATATCCGCGTGGAGACAGCGTGAGCCTGGCATAAGCAGAAGGCTCAACGCCATGACACCGCTTGGACGTGGCGCCCATCCTTGTGAGGTCGCCGAAGCCGCGGCCTGGCTGTTAAGCGACCGGGCCTCCTACGTCAGCGGGGCCGTCCTTCCCGTCGACGGAGGAATGATGGCCTGAGTAGGGTCATAGGTTTGGACAAGCCGAACTAAGAACGCCGAAGGGTTGGAGGGGATGGGTCTGCAAGGTGGGGACGCCGGAATGGTCCCGTCCTTCCGCGAGCGGTTCTATGGAGCTTTGACGAAACGAGCCGACGCGCTTTTTGAGCTGACGGACGCGATCTTGGTCGCGAATCGTATTCATTCTCCGGTTCACCTGTGCCTGGAGGCCATGCATCGACGCTGGTGGGGCAGTCTATACGCGGCCCTCTCCAAAGGTAGGATCAACGACCGAGTGCTCCACGATCTGCTGGTCTCCTGTGTCCCCGGTACAAACAGCACGCCGGTCTACGCGGTAGATATTTCGCCCTGGCTCGCCCTCCCAGCCGGAGCTCTAGCGCGTAACCCCCCTTGAGCACCCAGCGGGCCGGGCCCCGATCGAAGAGCCGGACCAGGAACCTCTCGAATGCTACCCTCTTTCGGAGCCTGTCGAGGTCCACGCCTTCCTCTGCCGTCTGGCGCTTGAGCCGGTCGGAGAGCGCCCGCTTGAACGCCTGCGGGGTCTCGATCTCACCTTCCCCCGCCGGGAAGCAGGGCGGGCGTACCCACTAGGTCACGGCCTCGCGGATGGCCTCCCCCGCGATCCGGCGGCGTCCGTCGTCCTCCAGACGTGAGAGTTCCTCGCGAAGGACCTTTCGGCGTACGAGGCCGCGCGTGACGGCCTCGTACGCCGCCGAATCGAGGTGCTCGGGGCTGATCTCGCGGCTCCTCACCACATCCAGGACGGTCCTGAGCGGCGTCGTGACCCCGAACCCGTCCCACACCTCGACGTCCCCGTCCGAGAGGTCCGTTTTGTGCAGCACTACCCCCTTCGGAGGCGGCTTCCGGAATCCTTTGGGCACGCTCAGGTGCGTATTCTCCGGCATGAGGTCGGAGAGACCGTGGAGCCTTAGCGCGGTCTCGTGCGAGGCGACCGCCTGCGGCACACCTTCCCTGTTACGGCTCCACAGGCTCAGACGGGCGAGGTCCTCGTTGTCTCCTTCCGGATACCTACTCAGCCTGAACAGGCCGTGCCCCACCGGGATCCAGTGTCCCTGCTCCCGATGGTAGTACCGTAGCCCGCGCACGCACCCCGGCGGCGGCTTGAGGCCGCCCTACGGGTCGCTTCGCGCCCGCCGGGGACCCCGCCCGCGCTCTCCCGGTCGCAAAGGGAGGCGGTGCCCGATCCGGCAGGACACAGGACGCCCCGGCTACGCCGGTTCGCCCCCTGTCCCTAAACGCGGCCTAGTGATCGGCGCGACGTTGCCAGCGGCCAGCTACGCTCCCCGCCACCCGAAACCCCGTAAGACGAAACCAGCAAGACGGCGGCCAAGGACCTCCACAACCGACCGCCCACCGAACCGCCTTAGTCAACACCCCGACCAATCTCACCTGGCGAAAGACCGTCGCCTCATCCTGACCCTGGCCCATGTTCTGCCCGCCGTTCGCAGGCTACGCCAGCGGGCCGGGGACGGCTCCGCCGCCTTATAGGTGTCAAGGGGCCTCCATACCGACCGTTCCCTACCCTTTGACATCCCCGGCCCGCCGACTCCGTTCGCCTCCAGGCGGGCAAAACATGATTGCTGTCGACGCACGTTCGGTTCGCCTTTTCGGTGTCGCAACCCTCGTGGCTCCTCCAATTAGTGCATTTTGGCCCGTCTCTGGCGGGGAACGGGTAGACGGAGACGCAGAACCTAACTTATAGTAGGAAGGGAAGGCTATCGGGTGAGGGCTCGCGTACTCAAGATGCGTAGCCTTTCGGACATCACCGACGAGAGGGAGAAGGCTTCGATGGATGAGAGGTCGGATACGGGATTACTCTACTGGCCGTTGAGGCATGAGCTTTTTGGAAGGTTCTCCGCCGCCCGCTACAGCGCTCTCGCCGGTTGAGCGCCCCCCAGGACCCTCTCGAAGGGATGCGCGCTACGGTTGAAAAGGACACCGTTGGAAACGGTAAGTCCCCCGGTGGCCGTCTGGAGGCCGAACTCTGGAAGACCGCCGACGCCCTGCGGGGCAGCATGGACGCCGCCGAATACAAGCACGTCGTACTCGGTCTGATCTTCCTGAAATACATCTCCGACGCTTTCGAGGAGAAGTACGCAGAGCTTCAAACCGAGGTCTCGCAAGGCGCCGATCCCGAAGACCCCGACGAGGGCATCTTCTGGGTGCCGCCCGAGGCGCGCTGGTCGCACCTGAAAGCCCAGGCCAAACAGCCCACTATAGGTACGCTCCTGGATGACGCCATGGCGGGTGTCGAGCGGGACAACCCCTCGCTCAATGGCGTGCTGCCCAGAGACTACGACCGGCCCGCCCTCGACAAGCAGCGACTCGGCCAGATCATCGACCTCGTCAGCAACATAGCCGTCGGCGACAAGGAGAGCCGCTCTCAAGACATTCTCGGCGACGTCTACGAGTACTTCCTCGCCCAGTTCGCGAGCGCCGAAGGGAAGAAGGGCGGCGAGTTCTACACGCCGCGCTCGGTCGTAAGACTGATGGTACAGATGCTGGAGCCGTACAAGGGGCGAGTGTACGATCCCTGCTGCGGCTCTTCGGGGATGTTCGTTCAGTCCGAGGAGTTCGTCACCGAACACAGCGGCAGGCTCGACGACATCAGCATCTACGGCCAGGAGTCCAACTACACCACCTGGCGCCTAGCCCGCATGAACCTCGCCATCCGGGGAATCGAAGGCCAAATCTCCCACGGCGACACCTTCCACAACGACCGCCACCCCGACCTCAAGGCCGACTACATCCTCGCCAACCCGCCCTTTAACGTGAGCGACTGGCGCGGCGAGCTCCTGCGCGACGACAAACGCTGGCAGTACGGTACGCCACCCCCGCGCAACGCCAACTTCGCCTGGGTGCAGCACATAATCCACCACTTAGCACCCACTGGCCTCGCCGGCTTCGTGCTCGCCAACGGCTCCATGTTCTCCAACACCTCCGGCGAGGGTGAGATCCGCAAGAACATCATCGACGCGGACCTCGTGGACTGCATGGTCGCGCTACCGGGCCAGCTCTTCTACTCCACCCAGATCCCCGTCTGCCTTTGGTTCCTCGCCCGCGACAAGAGAAACGGCCGCTTCCGCGACCGCCGCGAAGAGGTACTCTTCATAGACGCCCGCAAGCTCGGCGAGATGCAGGACCGCATCCACCGCCGTCTGACCGAAAGGGACATCGGCCGCATTGCCGACACCTACCACGCTTGGCGCGGCGAGAAGGACACGATAGAGCGAGTGGGCGAGTATGCGGATGTACCAGGCTTCTGCGCGTCTGTCGATCTGAAGGATATCCGCGAGCATGGACACGTCCTCACGCCGGGCCGCTACGGGGGTGCCGAGGCCCCCGAGGAGGACACCGAGCCGTTCGACGAGAAGATGCGGCGGCTGGCGGCCCAGTGGCGCGAGCAGCAGGCCGAGGCCCGACGCCTGGACGCCGTCATCGAAGACAACCTAAAAACTCTGGGCTACACTATTAACGATTAGACACACTTTCGTTAATAGATGTCGACCTTGTTTACACGAGTGAGAATAGTGATGAAACGCGGATCGACCGGACAGTATGAGATCACCGCCACGGGGGATGAGACCGTGCGCGCTTTCGTGCCCGCGCCGCTGCCGTCCGACCCGCCGCTGGATCTCTCCGGCCCGCGCCAGCGGTTGCTGGAGCGCGCCTTGCTCGCTTGCGGGCGGCTGGATGGTGTCACCGCTCTGCTTCCAGACCCCGACCTATTCCTCTACGCTTACGTCCGGCGCGAGGCGGTACTCTCCAGCCAGATCGAAGGTACGCAATCCTCCCTCTCCGACCTGCTGCTCTTCGAGCTGGACGAAGCGCCGGGCGTACCCTTCGACGATGTCGTGGAGGTATCCAACTACGTCGCCGCACTCGAACACGGCATGGCCCGGCTGCGAAGTGGCTTTCCGCTCTCCAACCGCCTGCTGCGCGAAGTCCACGAAGAGCTACTCGTGCGCGGATGCGGTGCGGACAAGCAACCCGGAGAGTTTCGCCGCAGCCAGAACTGGATCGGCGGCACCCGCCCCGCCAACGCCCGGTTCGTGCCGCCTCCGCCGCAGCACGTCGAAGATTGTATGGCCTCGCTAGAGCGTTTCATCCATGCGACGGACGACGGCCTGCCGACGCTCGTAAAAGCCGCGCTCGCCCACGTGCAGTTCGAGACCATCCACCCGTTTCTGGACGGAAACGGGCGGGTCGGGCGGCTCCTGATCTCACTGATGCTCTTCGACGCCGGGGTGCTAGGCCAGCCGCTGTTGTATCTCAGTTTCTACTTCAAGCAGCACCGCGCCGAGTACTACCGCCTGCTGGATACCGTGCGCGCTGAGGGCGACTGGGAAGCCTGGCTAGACTTCTTCCTCGAAGGCGTCGCGAGCACCGCAGGCTCCGCCGTGGACACCGCCCACCGACTGCTCGCGCTGTTCCGCGACGACGCCGCCCGCGTGCAAACGCTCGGACGCGCCGCAGCCAACGCCCTGCGGGTATTCGACGCATTCCGTAACCGGCCCCTTGCCACCCTCAACGCCCTCACCGAACGCACCGGGGCCAGCTACCCCACTGTCGCCCGCGCGGTGGAGGCGCTGGAGAATCTCGGCATCGTGCGCGAGATCACCGGCCGCAAGCGCGAGCGGGTGTTCGCCTACACGCACTACCTAGCCATCCTCAACGAAGGAACCGAGCCGCTGTGAAGAAGGCTTGCGTGACGGTGCCAGGTCGAGAACAGGCCGCGAGGCCATGCCTCGATGCCGCTAACCTGGATAGCATGAGCTACCATGTCCGAGAGGAGGATTGAGTCATGACAGAGCTGATCGAGTGGAAGAGGCCCGAGCTGCGCGCGTTGTGCGAACGCTACCGAGTCGAGCGCCTGGCCCTGTTCGGTTCCGCGCTCCGGGACGACTTCGACTCCGACCACAGCGACCTGGACTTCTCTGTGGAGTTCCGGCCCATGACCCCCCACGAGCACGCCAAATCGTACTTCGGCCTTCTTGATGACCTTGAAGACCTGTTCGCGCGAAGGGTGGACCTCGTGGAGATCGGGGCCGTCCGCAACCCCTACCTGCGCCGGGATATCGAGGAGCGGAGGCGGGTCCTGGTTGGAGGCTGCGGTTGTAGCCGGCCCGAGGAGGCTGGAGTATGAGGCACGATCAAATGGTGAGGGAGAAGCGCGCGGAGATTTTACGCGTCGCGTCCAGGTACGGCGCGCGCGACGTGCGGGTCTTCGGTTCCGTGGCCCGCGGGGAGGCGGACAGGGAGAGCGACGTGGACTTCCTCGTGGAGCTAGAGGCAGGAAGGTCTCTCCTGGACCTCGGCGGCCTGCAGATGGAACTCGAATCCCTTCTCGGTTGCCGGGTGGACGTTGTGACCGTGCGCGGCCTCAAGGCGCGCATACGCGAGCGTGTGCTGCGGGAGGCGATGCCGGTCTGAGAGATCCCAGAGAGCGCCTGCTGGACATTCTGGCCGCCATCTTCGCCATCGAGCGCTACCGCGACCGGGACAGGGCGGCTTTCGAGAGGGACGAGTTGCTGCAGAATTGGTTCCTCCGCCACCTGCAGATCATCGGCGAGGCAGCCAGAACTCTCCCCGAAGACGTGCGAGTCCTCGCCCCGGAGATCCCCTGGCCGAACATCATCGGGATGCGGAACATCCTGGTCCACGGGTATTTCGATATCGACACCGACATCGTCTGGGAGGCGGCCACGCGCGATGTGCCGGCCATCAAGCCCGCCGTGGAACGGCTACTGAAGACGTTAGAGGAACAGGGCCGATGATCCCGCAACCGTGCGAGCTGTTCGTCGGCTTCCGCAACCGAATCATCCACGAGTACGCAGAGGTAGACACCGATATCGTCTGGGCCATCGTCCAGAATGAGGTGCCCCAGCTGCTCGAACAGGCCGAGGCTCGCCTAGAGGAGGCGGGTCATGGCGGGTAAAGGATGGTCAACTACAACGCTTGGAGAAGTAGCTTTCGGAAAGAATGGATTAGTCGATGGTCCATTCGGATCGAATCTTCCGGCATCCGCATATACTGAAGATGGTGTCCCTGTTATTCGTGGCAGCAATCTCTCGCTTGGCGTAGCACGCTTCGACTCAAACGAGTTCGTTTATGTATCCGACGAAACTGCTAATAAGTTGAGTCGCAGTCTCTGTAAACCTGGCGATATCGTCTTCACGAAGAAGGGCACGATTGGACAAACCGGCATTATTCCGCATCAAGATACATTTAAGCGCTTCTTACTATCGTCAAACCAGATGAAGCTGACCGTCAATCCAACTATTGCCAAGCCGCTATTTATCTACTATGCGGTTTCCTCCCGTAATAATCGCGAGAAGATCATCCGCGATGCGTCGGTTACTGGTGTGCCGAAGATCAACGTAGCTTAGAGCGGTTTTCATTACGACTGCAAGGATACGCGGTATCCGCAGTCGTTGTAGAAGCCGCGGATGTCTTCGGGGGTGATCGCATCAAGCGCCTGACCCGTCGCTTCTACGAGAGCTTACTTGCT
>JAABUS010001934.1_pt1 | contig 41888 bp, 1 predicted proteins | sample 5560161 | NCBI WGS metagenome assembly JAABUS01 (sample SAMN10711885, study PRJNA513376) | rock metagenome | isolation source: Antarctica rocks | place: Antarctica: Victoria Land, Trio Nunatak nord | collected 2016-01-04
TAAATCTATTTATAATTATTCCTTATATTTATAAAATCTATTTAATTCGATTTTCTAAATATATTTATTATTATATAATATTAAAATTATTTATATTAATATAAAACCCTTATTCTAAATTGTAATTTATTTAAATATTATTACTTTATACGATAATTCTATTTAAATTATTATATATAATCGTAACTTCGCCCGTACTGAAAGTATACGCGTTTTTTCTAAATATTAAGATTTATAAAATCCTTTTATTTTCTTATTAATTAATTTTTTTAACCGAATAAATAATATATAATTATTAATGAATAAAAAGCGATAGCCCCTTTAATTATATAGTTTTTGAAAATTCTATTATTTTTTACTCGATAAATATTAGACCCCCTCTCTTCGAAAAGAATAAGTCCTATATAATTTAAAAGAAATACCAATATTAAGAAAATTATTTCGAAAACTCTCGAGGAAAATACTAGGTACCTATAAAATTATTATTAAAAATAATAAAAATAACTAGTTTTAGTATTTATTAATAATTTATAATTATATATAAACGGATTATTATAGGTATTAAAGAGTCGAAAGAGAAATTTATTTAAAATCCGAGATATTATAATCTAGCGGAGTAGTAAGTAAATATAATTAAGATAAAAGTTTTTATAATTAAAATATAATATAAAGAGTTTAATCTCTAAAAATTTATTAATAAATTATTAAAAATATCGATAATTTAACGATTTATCCTCTAATTAATATATCTTTCGAAATAATAAAGTTAACTCGATTATACCGTATTCTTTAAAGACTTTAATATAATAATACTCGATTTTTAAAACTTCGTTAAAGCGAAGAAAATATAAAATCGAGATTATATAAATAATTTATATTATAATATATTAATTATATCTACCCTAGATTTTTAATTTATTCTCGTTTTTCTTTATAAATTAAAGGATTTATATCTTTAGAATCGATTTATTATAAAGATACAATCGTCGAAAGAGAGATTTAATTATTATTTATATACTTTATAAAATCTTACTAGATTATATCTAGGAAATATTAATAAAATTATCGTTTTATATAAAGAATTAAAGTAGTATTAATATATTTTATAATATTAAAGGCTTTTTATATATCGTAATACCTATTATAATAACGAGGGATTTTTATTATAAATATTATTTTTCTTTCTATAAAAGAGCTCGGATTTTTATTTAAAGATATTACCGTAATAATAATTAATTATAATATATATTTTATAAATATAAGAAAAGTTTTAATTCTTCGCTTTATAAAGTTCTTTTAATTTCGAGTTTAGATAAGGTTTTTTATAGGCTTTATATATTTAAAAAACGATATATTCGGGGATTCGGGTATTATGATTTTTAATCTCTTTATCGGTAAAAATATAACGATAAAGGAAATCTTTAAATAAAGCGATTTATTTATATTCTATCGTTATTACTAATAAAACTCAGCGAATTAATATAGTAGAATACCCTCGATAATTATCTTAAATTCTTTTTATATACGTGTTTTTTAAAGTATCTTTTATAGTATCTTTTATTATTTCGAATTCTACTTTATAATCCTATATATTCTTTTTAATATCGAACGATTTAAATTTAATAAAGTCTTCGTTATTGATAATTTAATTAGATTAAAATTCTATAATTTAACGGAAAGCGTTAGAAGTAATATTATTAATTATATCTATTATTTTTAAATAAGATTAAGGGAGTATATAATAAATATAAATAATAAATAATCTACGTAGGTAGATAAACGGAGGTATTTAATTAATTATAATTTTCTAAAAGTATTTAAAATTATCCTCGTTTCTTATAATTATTTATACTCTATTTATTATACTACTAGCCTCGAAAAGATAAAAGATTAATTAAAAATAATAATAAACTTAATCTACGATATTTATTTAATAATACTTCGTTAATAATATTATTTCTCTCTTAAATCGGCGATTTCTAGAGGAACGAAATATATTATTAATTTAAATAAACGAATACTAAACTATAAGAAAAAAATCTTTTAAGAAATTATTTAATTTCTTTAAACTCTTTAAATATTAAAATAAAATTTAATATAATAATTTATTTTATTTTAAAAGAGATTAATATCTTTATATTATAAACCTCTATTTAAATAAATCCTCGCGAATAATAAACTCCTCCCTCCTTTATTAACGATTTTAATATTATTATTTTATTATTTTATTATAAATAATATCTTTTTATCGAATCCTACTATATTATTAAAACTAAAGAAAAATAATAAAATTATAATATATATTTAGTAGTAATAATTAATTAATTAGTTAAATATTCGTTATTAACGAATTAAAATAATAAATAACCTTCGGTATTAAGGAACTAACCTAGTATAATAGAATTAATATAATCGTATTAATTATTATTAAATAAATAAAGTTATCGCCCCGATAATATAATTATTTTAATATTTAAAACGTAGTAGAGTATTTCCTTTAAAAGAAAGCGCTAGTAGAAAAAGAATTCTATTAAACCGAAATTATTATAGTAGATAACTTCGTTTAAACCGAATAATTATTAATATTATATTAATAAACTAGCCGTAAACCTCTTTATACTCCCTAATAATATTAAATATATATTATAGTTATTTTATAAATATCTATTTATCGTCTTCGGGCCTATAACCTTTTTAATAAATTAAATATTATAAAATAACGTTCTTCGCCCTCTAAAATCAACGTTATTATTTATATAATAACTTTTCTATCTCTTATTCGTCCTCATTATCGACGATAATCGGTAGCGGTATTATAATATATTTTCTATAAAAATCTACGTTAAGTATTATTACTAATTCGAGGTAAACTACCGAGACTATATTATAAATAATTATAATAAGGAGTAGTTTTAGGCGATATATTTATTTTTTAATTCTTTTAATAATCTCGAACGGGCCTATAAATTATTACTTTATTTTCTTCGAGAGTATATTAATTATTTAATATCCACGATATAAGTATAAATATACTAAATTATTAACTTTAAAAAATATTAATTTATAGTAAATATTATATTATTCTTTTATACGGATTAAAGTAAAGATAATAATATCTTAAATATTAATATATTTAGGGCGGTAGACGGTAGTAGGAAATATATCTCCTCGGAAAACTTCTATAATATTATAATATATTTTTATACTAGGGGATTTAGTATTTTTTAAAGTTTCCGTAGTACTATAATATACTCCTAGGCTAAGGGATTTAGTATTTTTAAAAACTTCTATAGAAATAATTAAAATATTAACTACTTTAAGATTATTAAAGTTAAGATTATCGATTTATAATAAATTTAATAATTCCTTAATTTTAAAGTCGTATAGGATCTTTATTAATACTAGGCGTGTATTATTATATTTAATAAAATTATTTAACGCCGCTAATAACTACGGTAATACTATTAATTATTTATTATAATTAATTATAAGAAGGAAATAATATAATACGATCTCGATAATTTTATTTAACTTTTTAGACTAACCGTTAATCTAAAGGTAATAAATAATTAAATATAATATATTAATTTTAAATTTAAGTTTATTTACAATTTATTTCTATAATTAATTAGCGAATTAATAATCTCGATTAAAGATAATAACGGCTAGTAAACCGGAATTTAATAAAAATAATCGAGTTAATAACTAGTAAATTTATTAAGGCCCGCTCTAATCCGTTTAACCCGTAATTAATATTACTACTTTATTAAATTTATATATAATAAATATAATATAATTCTCCTCTATAGAAGCCTTTAGTAATACTAGAATAAAATTAATAATTATTATATAAAACGACTTAATAGGTAAATAGATCGGTTATAGTAATTTATATAATTAATACTTTAATATTTAATATAACTAATAATAGGGGTAGTATCTAAAGTATTTATATAATTTCGTTAATATATTAAATATATAGATATTATTTACGAGTTTCTCGTAGATCCTAATATAGTTAGGGTATTTTATATTATTATATATTTCCTAAAACACTTTATATTCTAAAGCGGTTAGTAAATATAGGCGAAGTCTATATTTATATTCGATATCGTCGAAATAAAATAGATTATTAATAAGTTTATATAGTAACCTAATCGTATTTTTACCGAGTATAGTATTTTTTATTATCATAGTTATAATCCTAACCTAGCGTATTTTTATTTTATAATTACTATATACGCGGCCTTTAAAATCGTCGCTAACGGCGATAATATTAACTAGAAATACCGATAACGTATTAAGAATTAACTCGTTTATTTCTAGGTAGTATAAATAATTAATAAAATATAATAAAATATTAGAGACGATATTCGCTTTACTAGGTTTATATTTTAATTTAATTCGAAATCTCTATAAATATTCGGATATATAGATTTAATTTAAAATTTAGCTTTTTAGTAGAGGTAGTATTTATAGAAATCTATTATATTATATTTATAATAGAAATATAATTAATATAGATAATTATAGTATTATTAGTTATTTTAATAAAATATCGAATCTTTTTTATAACCTAAATAATACTAGTTATTTCTAGTTTAGTTAATTAATATTTTATTTTAATAGAAATTAACTATTTTAATAAAAATAAAATAGATTATAATAATTTCTACTTCGGTACTTCCGTAGTATCGTCGTTTTTAATATAATATATATATATACCGAATCTCTACTCCTTATTAATATCTAAATCGATAAATAATAATCTCTTTAAATTAATATAATATAATATAATAGGACTAGCGAAGAGCTTTCTTAAATATTTATAAATATTAAACTCCGCCGGCGTAGGTATATTAATAAGAAATCTCCTCGCTATAAATTTACGAGTACTACTTTATATATTTTTATTATTCCGATAATATTAATTTAATAACGTTTTACGGTTTTATAAAAATTTAATTATTACTATATAGTATAAAATATATTATTTTAAATAACTAGTTATTTTAAAGTACTACTCTAATATTTATAATATTCGGGGAAACTAAAAATTTTATATAATTATTAATTTATTCTTAGTTATAGTAAAGTTTAAAGTATTAATAAATTAATTTAATAATTAGGCGGAAGGATAATTAAAGAAGGACTTTTTAATAAAAATAAAAATATTTATATTTAATAATATTTGGAATACTAGTATTAAATATTCGACGTACTCTATTAACGAAATAGAAAAGATAATAATATTATCGACGTATATATAATAGAATTTTCGGTACGACCGAAGTATATTATTTATTATATATTAAACGTAGGCTAGAGAGTTTCGGTACTCTATTATTAATATATTAAAAGTTTTTTAACTATAGTATATTACTACTATAAAATAATATCGATAATATCGCTTTACCCACTATTAGTAGAAAAAGACTATTATATTAATAGTCGAAATATATATAATATTTAATAAAAGTACTAAAATCTTGATTTAGATAGAGACCGGATATATCTAATATTATAATTTTATTAAAGATTTTAATATCGATAACTATATATTTTTTAAAACCGGAGGCGGTATTTTTCTATATAACGAAATAAAGAAAAGAAAACGATATCGTTATAATAATCTATTTTATTCGGCCCTACTAATATAGTTTATCGAAAATATTATTAATAACCTCTTTATTATACTTTTTTAATAGATAAATAAAAATTTACCCGGCTTTATAAAACTCTTTCTAGTTATTAATAAAAGAAATCTTTATTTATTTAAATTCTAGGATATTCGCTACGTTCCTAGTATTTTTCTATAAATCTAGAAATGAATCGACGACGTCGGTAATTATAGAGGCGGAAGTATTATTCCCGTAAATCGTAATATTTATAAAGTATAGTATCTCTAGTTAAGATAAAATATTCGGTACTACCGAAGGTTTTAGTAATATTTACTTCGGCGCTATAAAAACCTTTTATAAACTATACTTTAATAATATATTTTAAGAGAAATTCGCCGAAAATGAATTTAGTAGAGTAAATATTAAATTAGAAATTACAAGACTTTACTACTAATTAACAAAGTTATAATATATATTTAATAGTAATAATTAATTAATTAGCTAGGTATTCGTTATTAACGAATTAGAATAATAAATAACTTTCGGTATTAAAGAACTAACCTAATATAATAAAATTAATATAACTATATTAAATAATAATATCATTATCGAGAATTACTACGGATATTATTATATCTTCTCGTTTTACGAGAAGTCTAGCTCTAATATTAAATATATTATTTATAAAATTATTTAATTAATTATTATTAAAGTTACTAGAGTTCTTAGATAATTAAAACTTCTAAAATTATCTTTATCGACTACTCTCTAATAAAGTTATCTTCGAAAATAATAAATTATCTTTAATAATATTAAAATTAAATTTATTAATAATAATCTTTCTTTTAATTTAAAAGTAGCGAGTTTTTTAAAGGATATTCCCTTTTTTTTTCAATAATAAAATAATTTAAACTAGTTTTTATTAAAGAGTATATCGGTACCTTTATATTATTTAAGGTAATTATATTATAAATATTACCCTATAATATAAAAAGTTTTAAAAAAACTCTTTTAGGAATAAAAAATATATTATTTTAAATAATACTTCTATCGAATATTAATAATAACGATATATTTAGACAATTATATAAAATCTTTAAAATTTCGTAAATAAAGATATTTTCTAGGTATTATATATCGTCTTTAATACTAAAAGAAAAACGAATCGTTAACGAATTTAAATCGAGTTAATTAAAACGATTCGTAAAAAACGAAAAGTATTTAATAAGGAAAATATTAAGAAAACGAGACTAAAGTATTAAAATAAATAATAAATAATATATTTCTTATATATAAAGAGTAGTAAAATAAAGATAATAACGAAGTCTCTAGATATTATATATAAATATCGATAATTATAACGGCGACCGATAGTATAAAATAAGAATTTAAATAATTTTATAGAGAATTTAATAAAAATAAAAAATATTTAAATAAATCCTTAATTAAAACTTTTATTTTAATTATATTTCTCTTAATATTATAATAAAGTATATATTACTCGCTTAGAGTACTTCTAGTTAAATTATTTATATATTAATTCTTATTAATTTATTTAACTCTATGAAGTTTATAAGGGTTTTTATAGTTAATAATTAACTCCTTCCGTTTATAATCCCCCCCTTTAAGATTTTATAGTCTTTATAAAATATATATTTATAAAAAGTATATCTTACTTCCCCCTAGTTTAAAAGTTAAAATCCTTATTATTAGATATAATAACGTCGGTATTTTTATTTATACCGATTTATTCTATAGGGCCCTTTTTTTAATAATTTACCTATTATTTTAAAACCGGTAAAGTCTTATAAAATAATTATTATTTATATTATTCGAATAATTTAGTTTTATTAATTATACCCGCGAGTTTTAATCGGACCTCGTTATATATTAATTTAATATTATTATAAAATTTATAAATATCCGCGAATTAAATTTTTATAATCGTAATAAAGTCCTTTATAAAAGTCGATTTAATTATATTAAAAACTATTTTATCTCCCGTCTCTATAGTATATATAAGGGGTATTAATATTTTAAATATATTATAAATCTTTACTAGGCCGTTAAATTATAATAATATTATTATATTTAATCGTTCCCCCGTTATTATAATATTAATATAATTAGTAATAAGTTCTTTAGTTATATTATATAGATTTTTATAATCGTTTTTATTATTTTAATAGTCGTTAAGGTCGATAACGATTTATCGTTATAAATATCGGTTTAGTAATAGTAATAAACGAAGTATATCCCGTCCCACGAGCGATAATAAGAAGAGTCGACGGTTTCCGATAACCCTAATATTTATAAATATTAATAAAAATCGACGGTCGAATATTCCCCGTATTTCATTAATTTAAATACTTATTTAAGTTATTATAATATAGGATTTTATTATTTTAAAGTCCTTTAGGGCCTTAAATTAACGGCGAACTCTATCGCGAGGGTTTTTTATAAATATATATAATATAAACTAGGCCGGCGACGAGGATAAAATAAAAGTTATTTAAATTACTAATTTACCCCCTTTAAATATTAAGCGGTAGATAATAATAATTAAATTATTTTATATATAACCTTCCTCCCCGTATAAAATATATATAATTTTATTTATTTTCCCGAACTATATAATTATATCGTCCTAAATATAGGCGTGGTTTATATAGTTATAAATTAATTATATAATAATATATTCTATTAAATTAAAGTCGAGAAGTTACTATATTTTAATTTTATTTATTAAGATTTTTATTATTACGACTATCCTAATTATCGAGTCTAATAACTTGACTCGCTTTAGAAATATATAAGGAATTTCATTAATAATTATTTAATCTAATATAATAATTACTAGAATCTTAATAATATAGATTATAATAGAATTATAAACGAGGTAATCTCCTAAATTATTATTTTCTCCTCTATTACTATTATTAGGACTCTAAATAATATATTTATTAATATTAATAATTTATTTAAATAATATATATTAAGAGCGGGTTCGCCCTTTTATGAAAAAGATCGTCGTAATTAATATATTAAATATAATAGGATAGTTTATATTTAATAAAAAAGGGAAAATTAAATATTATTTAATTATTAAGTCTTTACGAGTATTTATAAAATTCGTAAATAGTATTAAAATAAAGAAAGGGCTAGAAAGGGTAAATAGGGATAAATAAATAATTCTAATATAATATAATTAAATCCTAGAATTTCCCTCGATAACTTTTTTAATAAATAAACGGGGAAGTAGGAGTTAATTTTATTTAATACTAACCTCTATAGTAATAATTTATTTATTATAATAAATAGATTTTATATTAACCTTTATAATAACCTAGCCTTTATAGTAATTTAATATTTATAACTAAGATTTAGTTATTAAATTTATTTAAGAAATCTTTATAATTAATAATAATTTTTATAATTAACGTTATATTCTTCTATAATATACTCTTATACGAATTAAATAATTATATAATAGTATTTTCTAGCTCTACGCCTACGATTACGCTTTTATATTTAATTAGTAAATAACTCTATACTTATAATTTATAAATATAATAATTCTAGCTCTACGCTTATAATTACGCTTTTTTTTATAAATAGTATATATAGTTATAACCCCGTCTTTAATTTAATAATCGGTTTTATACCTATTAAAGTCCTAACTTAAAAGGATATTTTTTATAAAATTCTCGAATAAAGTTTATTAAGTTTTTTAAATACTCGGCGGGCTTTTATTAATTATCCTTAAATAAATAACCCTTCTAGGAAATAAAATAATAAAGATTATATTGAATATATTTAGAGTCTAGGACCTCGTCGACGATATACTATTTATTATCCCCGTTATCAATAACTTTATTTATCGTATATAAAGATAGGGCGACGCGTCTCTTTATTTAATTCTTATAATATAACTCTAAGAGTAATATATAGAAAATAGAGTATATCTTTATCTAATATAATAAATATAGGAGGTACGAGTTTAGGCTAGTTTCCTCGATTATTTTAAAAAAAATTATTTTTTCGTAGTCTAGTTTCTTATAGGGCCTTTATATTTTAATATTATTTATAAAAACTTAAACTAGGCTCTTCTTTTATAGGGTTAAATACTTTCGTCCCTTATTATAATATTTTACTTATTAGTTTTATACTTCCGTAAATTAATTCTTTAGGGTTTTATAAAGTTATTTAAATTCTTTAATTATCTCGTTAATATTAATATTACTATTAGTCTTTAAAGGCGTATTAAATAATTAAAAAGATTTATTATTCTTTCCGCCGTAAATATAGAAAGAGCTATATTATATAGTACTATATATATTATTATTATAAGTATATTCCGCTAGAGTAATAAGTCGTATTTAATCGTTTTATTAATAATTAATATAAACTTTAAGGTATTACTCTAGGACCTAATTAAAATATTCTATTAAACCGTCTATTTATTAATAATATATAATAGAGAGTCTATAATTACTATTTAAGACTTAGGTTAATATTTATTAAAAATAGGAGATAAATAATATATTATAATCGCTAATAATAGACTCTAGTATATTATATAATTAGAAGATTTCTTTAATAAATAATAACGCGAACTATTTAGATATTATAGATTTCCGGTAAGAAATATAATAATATATTTTATTAAAATAATATACGACTACTATAATATAATTATTAATAATATTATCGATTAGATTCTTACTTTTAAGAAGGTTAATAATAGAATTAAATATAATAACTACCTAGAGTCTATTAGGTACCGGAATAATTATTAATTCTTTATATAATAAATATTTCGGGCGCTTCGACCTTTAATAAATATTATAAATTTTTATATATTTCTTAATATTCTAATTTATCCGCGGTTAGTAAAATTAATATTATATAATTAATAAAATACGTTCCCGACCTAAATATCCTATCGTTAAAAAATCGTAGAAGTTTCGAAGAATATAGAGTTTTAAATCTTTATCCGCCGGTATATAGAACCGATTTCTTTAAAAATATAATAAGTTATTTATTTATTTAAAATTTAAATTATTAATTTTAGTAGCCGTTACATCCTTTTCTAAACTCTTTAAGATTTATTCTAGGATTATTTATAAGAGTTTAAACACTTTATCTACGTCTTCGAGCTCGTTTATATTTATCGTAACTTATTAAATTATTTTACGGCCCTCGGTTACTTTAATTAAAACTAAATTAAAAAAAATAATTATTATATAAAATATATTAAACTCGTTATAATTTAATCTCTTTAAAAATATATCCGCCGGATTTTATTTATTTAGGCGATACTAGATTTTAAAATTAAATATAAAAAGAAATTCCGCCTAATAAATTTATTTACGACTAAGAGTTTTAATTATAAAGAAGAATTTTAAATTATAATAATCCGTAATAAATATAATTTTATATTAAATTCCCTCGAGGTATTTCTATTAAATCTCGAAAGAGACTATTATAACTAATAACTTTTAATTAAATATACTATAATTTATCTCCGTAGAATTTAATTTTCGGTTATAAAAGGCGATTAAATATATATAAATATCTTTTTATTTCTACAAGTATACCCTAGATAACGCGTAATTACTAGCGTTAGTTTTAATTTATTATATAATTAATAAATTATAATAAATTATTAATAACGCCTTAATAAAGGCGGCCTTTAATTCTCGAAATATTAATTCTATTAAATTCGTTTATATAAAGAGAATTATAGACTTTATAAATTCCGTAAACTCCTATATAATTTCACTATATAATTTAATAAAATAACGGTAGAAATTATAAAACCCTAGGAATAATTAAATTTATTTAATTATTCTAGGTATTAATTAATCCGAAATCGTCGAGACCCTCTTTAAATTTATAGCGATATTATATAAACTAATAATATACCCTAGGAACTTAACGATATCGATATTAAACTCGTATTTCTTTAATTTAATAAATAAATTATATTTCTTTAAGGCTTCGAGAATTTTCTTTATATATTATTTATAGTTAATAGGGTTATCGGAGTAAATTAGAATATTATTTAAATAAACAATAACGGTTATATTTATTAAATAATATAAAATCTTATCGATATATAATTAGAATATAAACGGGGCGTTAGCGAGCCTAAACGGTATTATATAATATTTAAATAAATTATATCTAGTTTTAAAAACTATTTTTTATTCGTCTCTCTTTTTTATTTTAATTAAATTATATACTTCTTTTAAATCGATTTTCGTATATATTTTTACCCGATATAAACGATCGAGAATTTCCGAGATTAAAGATATTAGGTATTTATTATAAATAATAATAATATTAAAACCTTTATAATTTATATAAAGACGTAGACCTCTATTTTTCTTTTTAATAAATAGGATCGGAGAGTTTATAAAAGACTTTAAATATCTAATAAAATTTAATTTTAAATTCTATTTAATATAGTTCTTTAATACGATTAATTTCGTTTTAAAAAAATTATAAAGGGGGCCGAATAAAAATATTATATTTAATTAAATTTTAATTATATAATTTAGGTTTTTTTAACTAGGAGGTAATTTAATCCCGGCCTACTCGTAGAATATATTTATATACTTTAAATATATAATAAAAAGTATTTTAAGGCCTAATATTTCGGAAGTAATATAATAAATATATATTATTCCATTTTAAACTTTATCGTTGAAATTAGATTATTTTAAAACCCTAATATTCCCTAATACCCGGACGAATCCTATTAACTAGTCGATAAAGGGGTTAACTTCTCGTAATTATAAAAAACCGAGAATTATATATTAACCTTTTATAAAAATAACTCGAAATATATAATAAAACTATTAATTATCTACGTTTAAATTAGTCCGATATAATATATAAAAAGATATTAAATTAATAGTATAATTATTAATATTAATTACTTTAATAATTTTTATATTAAATAATATAATATTAAGGGCTCGGATAAAGTCTTTATTAATAAAGTTTACGATAGTATTATAATTAATTAGAGTTTAGAGGGTTAATTTAATATATTAAATAATATCTAAATATTTTTTCTAAATTTAAATATCGGTCGAGATATAGTTTTTAATATTATTAGAAGTAGAGGTATTTTAGGATATAAAGTATAAAAACTCCTTTTTAAAACTCTATTATAATTTAATAAATTAATACTCGAGATTATATTTAAAATACCTCGAAAGTAATAAATAAAAGTTTTAAATTAATAAATTATCTTTTAAAACTCCTATAACCTATAATATCGCTTTAGATATTACGGGCGTACGTTTTTTATATATAAATAATTAATAGAATTAAGAATATATTTCTCTACTTAATAACTTTTTCTATTATAATATATATAAGTACCGGTTTCTCGGCGCTTTTTCCAGTAATTTTTATAAATATCCGATTATTTATTATTATTAAAGGGTAATAGTTTAAAAGGGTTATTTCCGCGATTATATAAAAAAGATCGGTTAGGTACTAAATTATTCGTAAATTAAACTTTCTTCTAGCGATTATAATTAGTTTTTTCTCGATTTTTAAAGATTCGTTTATTAATCTTAATATAATTTTCGGTCTATTAGGTTATTTTCTTAATTTCTACGAAAATATCCGGTAGCTCGTTTCGGGATTAATAAATATAATTTAATATTTCTACTATTAACTTCCGACGGAAGGCGTAGTAGATAATTAAATTATTCTACGAAAAGTCTATAATAATAATTTCGAAATAATTAATAAAATTCTATATCGATTCGTTTTATTTTATTTAAATATATTTTATTTTAAACTCTATATCGAGCTCTATATTCTTAATTAAATAATTCTTTAATAATTAAATTTATAGTAAATTTTAATCCTCGAAAATACCCCTATAACCCGATAACTTTATTAATTATATCCGAGTTTTAATTTTAGATCCGAGGTAAATATAAATTATAAAGGCCTATATATCTAGCCCGTTAATAATTTATAAATTAAAGAAATCGTTTATATTAATAATTTATAAACGGATATCTATAGGAGGCTCTATAGAAATAGGCGGTTCGTTATAAACTTTATAAAAATAAATAGTTCGTTATATTTAATTCTTCTTTCTCGACCTTAAGAGGGTATCGAGGCTTGGGTTAATATTATAATATTATTAACTTTTATAATAATTCTCGAGGCCAGCTCTTTTAGGTCTATCGATAATCTCTTTTATTAAAAGAATATCGTTATACGTAAAGTTACTTCCGTCTTTAATATATAAATTCTCTCGAGTAATTATCGGGCTATATTTTATAAAATAATATAAAAGATAATAAAAGTATTCCTAGTAGATTTACTACTTTTATTATAGTTTAAAGATTAACGGGCTTAAATAAACTAATATTAATAATATTTATAATAATTTTATAATTATATTAGAGAAGAGGATAAAATAAGGAAGTCTTATTTTAATTTTAAAAATAAAATCGTTACTATTCTTTAAATCGGCCGTAGTAACGATTATTTTATTTAATAAATTATTCTAAATAACTTAGAGTAAACCGAGTTTCTATTATAGGAAGAATTAATATAATAGAGTATATATTACTCGCTTAAGGTACTTCTAGTTAAATTATTTATATATTAATTCTTATTAGTTTATTTAACTCTACGAGGTCTATAAGGGCCTTTATAACTAGTAATTAACTCTTTCTATTTATAAATATCCTATTTATATTCGTATTTAAATTATAGTCTTTCGAGAAAAGTAATTTATAAAGATTTTATATTTAAATTATTTTAAAACCCGACGATTATAACCTAGATTAATAATTATACTATAAAAATTTCGTTTAATTTATAACCGATTTTTCTAAATCTTTAAACTATCGTTTTATATTTAAAAAAATAATTATAAAAATTATTATAGAAGTTCTCTTATAAAAAAGAAACTAATTTCGTGAATATAAAGTAATAATTTAAAAAGAATATACTAGTTTAAAGATTTAATTTATTTTATTAAAAAATTAACTTTTAGATTTTACCGAGGATTCTCTTTAAAATTATTATCTTCTATAATAATATAAAGTTTTTATAGTATAAATAGCGATAGTTAAAAGTCTTAATTATATTATATTATTATTATATTTATAATTTATAAAAGTTATTATATAACTATTATTTTATTATTTTTATATATAATATTTAAATCTTTCCTCGGGGTATTATTTCTATTTCGTTATATTTATTAATAATTTAAAAGTATATATACGTTTTTCTTATAGTTTATATTTACGTAGCTAGTATTAAACTCGGTAACGGTTTAATTTTAATACTAGACTAGGGGCCTAAACGAGGACTATTACTCTAATAAAATAAAAGAGAAATTCTATTAACGTATTTACTCATTTATCGCGTTAATAGAGATTAATAAAATTATAATCTATATTAAAAGTTATCGCTATATATATTATAATCGCCCGGTTAAAATACGATTAAAAGTATCTACGCCACGAAATAGGGAAGGGAAGAGAAGAGAATAACCCCCGCTCTCTTCCCTTCTAATAAAGAAAGGAGCGGAAAGGAAAGAGTAGAGATTATTAAAAAAAGAAAAGAATTCTCTATTATTCTCTTTCTCTTTACTCTCCCTATAGGGCTACCTTATATATAGTTATATATATATATATATATACCTCATTACTACCCCTATATATAATTTATATATATATATATATATACCTCATTACTACTCTTATATAGTTTATATATATATATATATATAACCTATATATACTTTTATATATAGTTATATATGCGCGTATATATACCCTATTATTATTTCTATATAGCCTATATATACCTCTATATATAATTATATATACGTGTATATATATTTTATTATTATTCCTATATAGCTTATATATACCCTTATATATAATTATATATACGTGTATATATACCCTATTACTACTCCTATGTAGTTTATATATACGCGTATATATCCTCTATTAAATAGTACAAAGATTAGGATAATTAGGAAAGCGGTTAAGAAATACTAAACCTTGTATCTAATTTGGACTAGCGCAGTAATAGGCCGTATATGAGGGCAAGAATAGGCCATATATAAAAGTAGTAATGGGCCGTATATGGGGGCAAGAATGAGCTATATATAAAAGTAATAATAAGCCATATATAGGGGCAAGAATGGGCCACATTTTGAAATAGTAATAAGCTCATACATGGGCCATATATAGGAGCAGTAATAGGGTATATATACGCGCATACATGGGCCATATATGGGGGCAGCAATGGGGTATATATACGCGCATACATGAGCCATATATGGGGGCAGTAATGGGGTATATATACGCGTATACATGAGCCATATATGGGGGCAGTAATGGGGCATATATGCGCGCATACATGAGCCATATATAGGGGCAGCAATGGGCCATGTATACGCGTATATATAAGTTATATAGGAGTATATATGGCCCACTAGAGGGTCGCTATCTCCGCAAGGAGATTACGGGGGCGGTAGGGCTTAGTACCGAGGTAAACGGGTAAAATCACGTAATATCAAACTTTATAATTCACCAAGATATCGGTAATATTATACGCGATCTAGGAAATAAATATATAGTAGATAAGAGTAGAAAGTAAATACTTAGACTTTTATTAATAATTTAAATATTCTATAATACTTTTAAAAAAATCTAATAATTTATATTACTTTTTAAGTACGTATATATAGGACCTATATAAAAAATCTATATAAATTTATACTTTTTCTTTATACTAATCTTTATTATTTTTTATATATTATTCCGAATTATTATAATTAAATATTCCTCCCTAAAGAGTCTATATAAATCTTATACTATTTTATATAAAGTAGTATATCTCTTTTTCTCTCTTCTATTTATATATATATATTAATTCTAATTTTATATTTATTAATATTAATCGGTACTATAACTATACCGGCCGAAAATGATAAAAATAATAAAATATATAACTTTATAATAATTATATATCTCCGGTATATTATTTTATTTAACGATATAATTAAAGACTTAATTATTATTAAAGCCGAGTAGTATACTATAAAGAGTAAAGCGCCCGTATAATAATATACTATTACCGTATTAAAGATTTAGTATAATATTTTTTTCCGTATTTAAATAATCGTACCCGTACGTACTTTTATAATATTATACTAGTACTATATTAATTTATATAGAATTAACTCCGTTTCTTTAATATTAAAAATATTCTTTTATAGTTTTATACGGGTATCTACCGGAAGGAAAAAGAAAAGTATATAAATTATATTAAAGAGAACGGACTCTTTAAGTCTTATAAAATTCTAGAAAATTACTATAACGAAATATATATTAATTATTTATATAGAGGGGCGGGGCTAAAATATAGTTTCGTATTTTATATATATTATTTAATATTATCTAGTATAGTAACCTTATTAATATTATATAGAGGTAATTCGAGATTCGAAGAAATATAAATTTAAAAACCCGCTCGGTAAAATAGGGTACTATTATATATAAATTTATACTAATTTATATAATTAACCCGAAATCTAAAAAGAAGAAGATAACGAAAACTACGTTAAAGAACTTAAATATTATAAAGTTATATAGGAGGATTACGGTTTTATATTAAAACCTCGCGATTTTATTTAAATATTTTATAAAGACGATAGGAGAAGTAAAAAGAGTATAAAAATAAATAAAATAATATATAAACGATACTAGGCGGTACTAGGCGGTACTAGGTAGTACCGAAATATAATATTTATATAGGGTTATAATAGTTTTATACGGGTATTTATAATCGCGTTACCTATAAATAACGAATAAAATCTTAATATATCGAATCTATACTAGTTAATTCCATCTCTATATACTCTAATACGAACGTTATAAATATAATATAAATTATATAAAGTTTCTTTAAAATCCGTTAAAATCCAATTTACTATTAATAAATAATAACGCTTATTTAATAAAAAACCGATAAGGTAGGAACTATAAATATAAAAATTTCTTATATTATATATACTATTAATATTATAAATTAGATTTTATTATATATTTAATTACTACGTTAACGTTATTACTATAAAATAAATTATATTATTATATTAAAATATATAATATTATTTAATTTAGCTCTAGACGTTATTATTATATTATAAAATATATAATATAATATTAATCTATAATATATCGTATAGGAAACTTTATAATAAATATTATAATTATATTTATAAATTCTTTATTTAAATATACCTAGTATAAAAATATAATATAAATCCTCTACTCTATATTTAGTTTATATATATTTATATATTATTATATTTATAATATAATTATATATTTATTTAGTTATTAATATAAAGTACTAACCTCTAGTATTACGAGGTTCTAATTTTTAATATTTTAATAATTATATATCGAGTTAATATTCTAACGTTTTTTTTAATAATTTTTAAAGATTAATTCTATTATTAAATATAAAGATAAGAAGAATTTAATACTAAACTCTATAATTACTTTATATATTTTATATTATTATTAAATTAATAACTTTACATTAACGGCTTTAAGAATATTTTACTAAATTTTATACTCTCTAAAATAATTATAAAATATTAATAATTTAATAACTCTATATTAACGGCTTTAGACTTTATACTCTCTAAAATAATTATAAATATTAATAATTTAATAAAAATTCATAATTACCTAGTTAAGATATTTATAATAAATTAATTAATAAAGTAAATTAACGAATATAATAAAAAATCGAATAAATATATAATATATAAAATAAATATAAAAGTATTAAATACTATTAATATTTATAAAGTTATTTACTTTTATTATCTATTTTATATATTAAATTTAAATTTATTTTGGAGTAAAAGATAAAGAATTCTTAATAATAATTTATAATAATAAATATAAAATACTATTAAATAAAATAATTATATATATAGAATTAATAAGAATTATAGAGTATTATTAATCTTTTATTATTATATATATTTTAGATAAAAAATTTAGTATTATAAAAAAAGAGAAAAAAATAATAAAATTAAAAGTAATACTTCTCTTTATTATTAATAGAAATTAATATATATAAAAATAAAAGAGAATATATAATTTATATATAGTATTAAATTTATTTAAAAATTAATTAATTATTATTATATAAAAGTATCTCGGGGTAAATAATATTATCGGTATATAAATTTATACGGGGGAGAAATAAAACTATAAACCTATATATATTCTTTATACGGGAGAGTATAATATAAAGCTATCTATAATTAAAATAGGATATTTATAAATCGATATCTATAACGGATAATAACTAACCTTACGATTTATTAATAGTTATTACGAAATAAAGCCGAATAAAGAACTATTTACGTATTAATATCTAAGAATAATTACCCTCTTTACTAGTTAATTTAACCCGAGGAATTAACCGGATCCTACCGTTTTAAATCTTATTAAAAATATAACCCTCGATATAATCTCTATATAACCGGGTAACGATTAGCCGCGTATTATTATATATTTCTTCCTACGAATATAAATTCCGTAGTAGTATAATCGGAGTATTAATTTTAAATAATAATTAAGATTAAAAGAACCCGGAAGGCTCTAGGGTTTATAAAAACTCTATATTTAACTTATTTATCTCGGCTCCCTCGTTATATAGGGTAGAATTATAAAACGAAAAAACTTACGTAAATTTATATATATCTTTAAGGATCTATTAATTAAATATTTTTATTATATTATTTCGAGGGTATAAAATCGCCCGACTTTAAAAGAAGTTTGGATTAATATAAATTTAGGTAAATTTATACGGGGGGAAGACCTAGTCGATAAATCCCCGTATATTTTCGAAAATATTCGTAACGACCGGCGGTAACGATATTAAATTATATAACCTCGGATTATATAATATACGATTAATTTAATCCGTAAAAGCCACGTTATCTTAACCGGTATAAATTCGTATATTCCAATATAATTATAATATAGTTAAGGAGGGCTAGATTTAGGAGTTACGAATATTAATATTAATTTATATAATATAATTTCCTTAAAGAACGATTAATATAATTTATATAAAATTCTTATCTAAAACCGTTAAAATCCCGTTAAAGAGTTACTCACTATTATAGATATTATATAATATTATATTAACCGCCGAGAAATTATTTTTATACTATATAGGAACTTTATCCTAAATAATTAACGCGGTATAATATAATAATATAATAAAATCGGACTATAAAGGAATTATATAAATCGAAATTTATATATATATAATTAAGATTTTTAAACGGGGATAGAAAGTTCTTTTATTTAATAATAATATAGTTATAATACCCGTAGATACTATATATAAAATAACTTTACCGCGCGCGCGAAAATAGTAGTATATATACTCGTATAGAAAGATTTTCCCTATTTTAATAGGACTATATAAAAAGAAATAAAAATCTATAAAGAATATAAATATAATTATAGTAATAGTATTAAATATATAATATTATTTAGTATTAAATTATACTACCTTCTACTCCTATAACGTAGTTTTACGACTACGGTCGTAGTTTAACTCGGCCGTAAAAAGGCCGGATTAAATATTATCGGCCTAGGATAAAAACGGTATAGAAAAAATAAAAAATATAAAGAATAAATCGTAAATATATAACGTGTTATTAATTAGAAAAAACCTATAATCTAGATACGGATCGATAAAGTTAAGAGGTATAAACGGAAATTACGCGATATAATAAAATAAATTATTATAAATATTAATACGAAAATATTCCTATAACGCGAGCGGATCTATAATACCTTTATATAATAATATAATTACGAAAAAACTACGTAACGATATATTAATAAAAAACCGAATAGTTTTTTAAAAATAATTAACTTATTCGCCGTCGTTTTCTAATAATTATAACTCGATATAAATAGCGCGGAAAGAAGGGTAGAGCTAGTTATTAACTATATAAAAATCGTCGAAACTACGCGGCCTACGGATAATTATAAATAGAAAATATATATAGTATTTCTCGCCCTATATAGGATTATATTAATATATATAACTAATAATACAACCTCTTTTATATAGTATCTATCGACGCTCGCTTTATTTATCGTAGTAAATATAGTACTCCGGGAAGTCCTAATATAAGAGGTAATAACTATTTATATATTTATTATTATATTATAAGAAATAAATTAGGGTATTATTAATAATATTAAATAAAACCTATATCCGTATAGGATCCTCGCGATTTATATTAAAAAAATAAATCGGTATCTACTTTAATTTATAAATAATAAAGCGCGTTATAAAAGAATTTTTATAATAATTACGAAACTCGAATAATTATTATACCGCCTATATAAAGCCGATATAACGATTATTAAAATACTATATAACCTCGTCTTTATTATTCTAGATTTATAACGGTATCCGATCGTTACCTTTATATATATATTTATAAATATACTTAATAACTATAATAGACGCGTATATTTTAATATTAATATACGCGTTATATTTACGAGTTAAATACGGATTATATAGAACTACTTAACTATTATTTATCTAGATATTTTATTTATATATATATTTTATCTAGACGCGCGGATTATAACGCCGGCGATAAATAAAATAACCGTCGTTTTATATAATAAAATCTTTTTAGAATATTTTAAGAAATTTTCTTTTATAAACACGGCGACCCCTTTTATTCTTTATATAAAATATAATTAAATTAATAACCCTATAAAACCTATAGGTTATCTACGTCTTAATAATAATATATAAAATATTATTAGGATTTATCGCGGGATAAAGTAACTCTATATAAATTAAATTATTAATATAGAATTATTTTAAAAAGATATCGTCTCGGTATAGAAATAAAAGAATATATATATATAAAAGACCCCGTTTCTAATATTTAATCGTATATATAATTATATTATATTAATTATATTAATTTTTAAGGTCTTAAAGGAGGGTCTTTATCATTATATAAAAAACCTATATAATAATTTCCGTATACTCTAGTATAGTTTATTTAGAGAATATACTCTCGGTAATTTTAAATTAACTAGGGTTTATAATAAATATAATAAATATAATAAATTTCTTAAAGTATTATACGATAACTATAAAGTCTTAATATAGTTAATTTATATTTTAATTACTACCTAAGAAACTAGATAAGAGAATAATATATCGATTTATTTTTTATAAATTTTTATAATCGCCGGTTAACGCGTCCGTAATACTATTATAAAAATTAATACGAATAATATTTTAATTATTATAATAGAAATTTAAAATAATCTAGTCGATAACGGAAAAATTATCGACGATATATTATTAGAATAAATATATATTTTTTAATAAATAATTATACTACCCGGTATATTAAAATAAATAATACTATAATTATATATAATAAGAGTACCGCGTAATAATATAAATATTATAATTATTACGAAGCCGTAAGACTTAATATTAGCCCAGGTTATTATATAGAAAAAATAATATATAGTAAAGAGGAAAGTATATAATATTCGTATAATAAATATAATAAAAGCGCGGCTCTTTACCCGTAGTAATATACTCGGTTATTATAATATCGCGGTATCTAGGGGTATCGTACTCGTCTAGTATAAATATTATAATCTCGTTAATAATAAATAAATTAATACGGCGGCGGTCGAAATTTTACTCTATAATTAACTATATATAAAAATTTAAAATAACCCGTATAACGTCGGTTTTTAACCGAGTAACCTCGATTTATTTCTTTATAAACTAGTATATAGTAATAAAGAGATTCGAGTAGTCCCGTAATATAGCGGCGAGTTTTTCTAGAAGGTATTATTATAAAGCCGGATTCTATACTAAATATATAATAATAATTTAAGTAGAATTTATAAAATATAATTAAATAAAAGAAAAGAGGCCGCCGGTAATTATATATAAAGAATTTTATAAATAATAAAACTCGCCGTAAATAATAAATAATTAAATACTAGCCTAATTAGTAAACTAGTTATCTATACTATATATATAGAAAATAAATACTAGTATAGTATTATACCCATAGATATTAACGAGGAAATATTTAAATTCGGGGGTATTACCCTTAAATAAATTCTTAAAGAGTAATAACGGTTTTAGAAAAATATTTAAAATACTATTATCTTTCGAATAATATATAATAAAATAATACGGGCCGTATTTTCTTTCTATAATTTAATATAAAACTCGATAATAAATATACTACTCCGTTATAATATTTAGGTAATAAATCTCCGCGGTATAATTTAATATTAAAAAAGTATAAACTAGTATAATATAGTAAAAGAGGCGAGAGAGGTAGAGATTAAAATAACGTAAAAGAAATAAACTAATATATAAAAGTAAATTAATATATAGAGGTAAAAGAGCGGATAAATAATAAAATAAAAAAAGAGTATATTCGATTTATAATAAATATAACCGGAGAAGAGCGTATTTATAAATATATAGAGTTTTAGGCGGAGGTCGCGTCGAGTTATAAAATAATAATATAAACGTGTTTCGACTACCTAGTTAAAATAGGGGCGGCGATATTTAAATTAATATTCTATAAAAAATATTTAATAGTTCTCTTCTAGGGATAGGTTAATATATATATAATATATAAATTAAAAAGAGATTAATACCTAGATATAATATCGTATATAAAGGAATAATAAACGCGTAGTATTAAGGCCTTTAAATTCAGAAATAAAATATATATATATATATTTAATATAAATTCGTTAAAATATAGAGTAAAGATATAATAGATAATACGGATAATTAAAGAAAGTATATAGAAATTAAAGAAATATATATAGAAACGATATAAAAGAATATATTTTATTTTATTATATTTTAGTCGTACTAGGGGAAAGAAAAACCGGGAAATAAAATTATATAAAAAACTTTTTTTAATAATAAATTATAATTAATCGTTTCTAGCGGCTAGGCGGAAAGTTTAATATATTTTAATATAATATAGATTCTTACCTCTATAAATTATATATAGTTAATACTAAGAGACTAGTCTAGATTAAATATAAAATTTAATATTTCTTAATTACTTTCCTAATTATCCTAATCTTTATACTATTTAATAGAGGATATATACACATATATATAATTATATATAAGGGTATATATAGGCTATATAGGAGTAGTAATAAAGTATATATACACGTATATATAAACTATATAAAAGTAGTAATAGGGTATATATACACGTATATATAAACTATATATAGGAGTATTAATAGAGTATATATATATATATATATAAACTATATATAGAGGTTGTAATAAAGTATATATATATATATATATAACTATATATAGGGTAGCCCTATAGAGAGAGTAGAAAGAAAGAGAATAATAGAGAATCCCTTCCCTTCTTTAAATTAGAAAAGAGAATTACCCCGGGCCTATCTCCACCCTATTCTATAACGTAAAAGTATCTTTAAATAGTAAATTAATATAAGTAATATAAATAATAAAGTATACTTTAACGGCTTTTTAATAATAATAATAATAATTATAAAACTATAAAATAATATTCGTTATATAAGAACTATTATAATAATATAATTAAAATTATATATATTAATAATTAATATATATTAAAAATAGTTTTATAATATAATTATTTTATTAAAAAATTATTATCCGTAATTTATAACGAGTAAAATACTATTTAAATATATTATATATAAATAATTATAATATAATAAATTTTATTTAAATAATAATTAATAATAAATACTTTTTAATATATTATTTTAAAATTATTTTTAATAATATTTATACCGCGGTTATCTTTTCACGAAATTTTTATAGAAATATAACTTTATAATAATTTTATAACGATATATATAAAAGACGGTTTTTCTAAATTATAATAATATTATAATTAATCGAAGATTATATAATTACTATATTATATTTAATATTATATTTGAAATATTATTTAAGTAAATTTATTTTAATATATTTACCTCCGCTCTAATTACTTTATATTATTCGAATATATAAAATAATATATTAAAAGTACTTTATTAAGAGTTTTTATTTTTTAATAAACTTTATTAAAAACTTTTTATATTTACTTTAATTAATTTACCTCGTTAAGAGTTTTTATTATCTAGAAAAATAGATTTATTTTATTAAGAGTATATATCGGTAACTTGGGAAACCCCGATTTTTGCGTATTTTATACCGAAATTATATAAAATACTAGAAATACGTATCTATTTATATCGAGTATTCTAAGTATATTATATAACTAAAATATAGTTATATAACTAATTTTACTATATTTAGTACCCAAAATATACTTATATAATTAATTCTAGTATAATTAATATTTAACGGGTAAATAAAATAAATAAATAATCTTTAATATTATTCTATAGTATTTTAAATATACTATTTATACTTTAGGTAATAATAGTATTATTATTATAATTATTACCGCTAACGCCTTTAATATCGTTATCGTATTTAGATCTTTATATATATATTAATTAATTAATATATATTTTACTTTATTTACTCGTTATATTATAAGGGATTTATAAATATCCTAAAATCTATTTCTTAAGAAACCGTTATTATTTATTCTTATAAATTAATTTATACCTAGATCTAGGCCGCTATTATCTTTAATTATAAAAATAATCTATTATATTTATAATTTATCTTTTATTTATCGTCCGGGTTATTAACCTAGGTAGTTTATATTAAAATAATATACTTCTCCTTTTTTATAGTCTTAAGTACTACGTTTTATATACGCGTATCGTTTATTATATAATTTTAACCCCGTTTTTTTTATTATATTATTTTCTCTTCCTTTTTTTTAAACTTTAACCTCTTTCGGAAGCCTTCGTATATAGTAGAGAGTTTAAATATATATAGCGTAGGCTCGGTAGGATCTTTATTAATATTAAAATAATTAATTTATTCGTTAGGTTTAATATCTTTAAATTTTTATATAATAAAAACCGGTAGTTACTATTTAATATATAGTATTAATATATATATATAATAAGTATAGTATTATAATACTATATTATTTCGCGATTTATAAGGTTTTTTATACTTTATATATTATTACCCCGGTCTTCTATTAATTTATTAAATAAAATTACTCGAGTATCCGCCTAGATAACTATATTAATATTCGAGGAATAATAATAAATTATAAAAGACTCTACCTCCTTTTATACCTCGTTAAATATTATTTAATAAATTAGAGTTTTTATTAATACCTCGTCCGTTAATTTAGTTTTATTAGAATAGGAGAATTATTTACCCTTATAAAAATAAATAACTCGTTTTTCCGAGATATACTAATACTCCTTTCTTTTATATTATCTTTTTCTATAGTATTTATCTCGTCTTCTTATATATTATATTATCGAGGAGCCGGCGAATTTATAATAGTTTTATTAATAATTAAAAAATAGTTAGATATAGTATAGAAGTCTTTATAACCGATTAAATTATCGATTCTGTTTTTTTATTTATAGACGAAATCGTTTATATTATTTACTAGTATCTCTTCTCTTCTTATTTCTTAATTAATTCTATTTAATAGGGCCTCTATTATTATATTTTATCGTATAAATATTTATTCCTTTTACGTCTCCTTTATTTAAGTCTATAACTTTATATTATTTCCTATTAATATTAAGAGATATAAAGAAAAGGGTCGAGTTTAATTTATTTTTAATATATTCGTCTTCGAATTAAATCCGTATTTATTTCCTTATTTTATATTCTTTAATAGTATAGTGAATTATAATATAGACTATAATTATTATAGTTCTCGTTAAGGGCCTAAATATATATTTAATATTATTACGAGTTTTTAGTTAACCTAGGTCCGATTAAAAGAATAGTAAAATTATAACTTTTACTACTAAATCTCTAAGGAAGCGGTAAAGTAGTTTAAATTTATTAATAATTAATATTAAATCTTAATAGGGAAATATTAAAACTTATATTATTATTATAATTATATATCTATTTTCTATTCTTTATTTTAGTAGTAATTATCTTTTTAATACTTCGTTTTATTATAGAAAAAATATAATATACTACTACGACCTATCGAGCCCTTATTATTATTAAGGCGCGGTAATTACCGATATAATTAAATAATTAATTTCGATTAATATATCTTTAGTTTAAACGCGGTAGATTAATACCTCTCGGGCCTCTATTAAATTTAAAGTTTTTTTTATTACCCTATTCTTTAGGCCGAGGGCCCTATTATATTTATTAATAATATTCTATTAAAACTTTTAAATTAAAGTATTAACTTCGTTTTTTTTATTAAAATTTATTTATAAATTATATCCCAAGTCTTTATATCCCGTAATAAAAATTATTAATATTATTTATTTTATATATTAAAGAACGGCCTTATAACTTTAAATATATAACACCGATTTAATACGACGTCCTACGCCCGCCTATAATAGTAACGACTCGTTTCTTAAATATAACGCGTTATAATTACGGTAGTTTTCGTTAAAAGTTTATATAACGCGTTACTAGAAAACCTCGTATCTCTTAATCTATATATATAAGAGTTAAGGTAGGACGAGGACGAGGATATATAACAACCGATAAACGATAAGAATTATAAAAAGATTAGTTATATTATTAACTCTTATATAAAATATATATATATATATATAGCGTGGCCCTACCTAATCCGTTTAATTAAGATATATTATTTATTTTCCGTCGCTTCGGGGTAGGAAGCTTAATATTATTATTATTAATTTAAATATCAATCTCTTTACCTCTATATATATTTTCTTCGTCTTTATCGATAGTTAATATTAATTAATATATACTAGAAGGACTTATAATTAACGCGTTCTTAATATATACTTTTATTTATATATCGGAATAAATAAATTATTTATAGCCGAGATTTATTTTAGGAGTATTAATATAATTTATTATTAAAATTAATCTTTAACCTTATCGAAGGAGTTATTATTATAAATTCTTTAACTAATTAAAGCCGTGTTATAATACGTAGAAAGTATAATTTAATTTAATTTTACTATTTAATATACTATTAAATCGTATATATATAGATTTAGATATTATTCAATAATATAAAATATATTAACTAGTCGAGATATAGAATAGGTTTATTTTAATATATAGGAAAGAGGGTAGAACTATATATACAATAATAATAAATAAATATATATCGGATTAACTCTAGCCTAGATTTAGGTTAGGTTTAAACTAGATCTAATCTAAATCTAAACTAAAATTAATCCGAATACCGAATTCGGGTTATATAATACTATAAATTATAAAAGTATAAAGACGTTATAAATATAATTAGAAATAGCGGCGATTTATTAAAACGAGTTTAATAGAGGGTAAACCAAGATAAATCCTATAAAAGATAAATTATAATATCTCTATTTATAAACTAAGTACTTTTATTTCTATTAATGAAATATATACCGAAGGAGCGCTAGATAATAAGAGTTAATTTAAGAGTTTACTCCTTTTCTTATTTAATTTTATAAAAATAATATTTTAAGAACTTCTATTTAATAAATCTTTTATTTAGTTTAGAACCTCTAATTCTCTTTTTACTAATTACTATCGATAGAGTTTATACTTTAATTATAATCTATCTCTATATTATACCCGTTACTCTTATTATTATTATTAACCGTTATATAGTTATAGTATTACTATTAAGTAAGAGCCCGGGGTATACGTATTATTAAATAATATAATAAATATATTATCGCGGACGGTGATTTTTTATAAATATATAGTTATTTAATTTATTTTATAAATTAATCTACTACCTTAATACCTTTCGTTATAAAGTTAAAATTATAAATAATATTATATTAATTCTAGTTAATAAAATTATTTACGTAATAATATCCTTCCTATTTAATAAATACTATATACGTACTCTAGATAATATTATATATTTCGAAGAGGCGATAATTATATAGTTCTTAGAGTCTTTTCGTTCTACTAACTAGAATATACTCTATTTCGAATATTTTATATATATTATCGACTCTCCCGTTATTCTTTAATTAATATAAAGTAATTAATATATTAATATATACTTTATATTTACCTTTATCGTTTAGTCGCTTATAGTTATAAATATTAATAATTAATTTAAACCGGCCGATTATTATATAAAGGGCCTCCTATTTAATCTTATTTTAATTTTATAAACGAGTCGCTTCGTTATTAATCTAAATATAATTATTACGAGGTTTACTAGTAGAACGAAAATTAAAGGTATAATAAATTAATCTCTTTATAAACCGCCTTAAATTCCGGCTCTCTTTATTATTACGAACCTAATATATTAATAATCAATATATAAAAATATATATATCTCCCGTCTAATTAGGATCCGTCTTTTATCTCCGTTAATTTTTAATAGAGCCCGGATTTTTATCCTATTTCTTACGGCTCTTCTATACGAATACTATTATAATATTAATAAAATCTTTAATATTAAAGTAAAAAACCCTCGCTACCGTAATTATTAAATAATAATAATTAATATCTAGTATTTATATACCGTAGTATAACGGCGTGTCCTTATTAGGAATAAGTATATATTTATTTAAATTTAATTTCTCTCGATACGACCGGGTATTCTATTATTCTATTTCACTATTAAAAATAACGGTAGGTTTAATAGAAAGTATTATTATAACTTCCTATATAACCCTTATATTATAGTATATAATATTATACCGTAGTAATTATATCTCGAATTTATTAGTTTTATTTATTTATAAAAAGGGTTCTTTAAAAAGAAACCTATAAACCGCCTCTCTATAATAAATATCGAAATTCTAGGTACTTTTATATCTTCGAATATATTTAACGTAATACGTTATCGCGTATAATTTTAGTATATTAAAATACTAATTAATAAGGTCTTTTAAATTTAGGTCCGAAATATTACTCGGTTAATATTTATAAAAAACTATCTTTAATTTATAAATATAATAGAGTATATATTATATATATTATAAAGTATCGCCGTTATAAAATATATATTAAGTAAATATAATAAAATTAAATATAACCCGCGCGTAATATAGGGTAACCGGTACGCGCTTAATAAATAAAGAAATAACAATAATTATTAATTATTATAATATCGTTTTTTATTTATTACTATTTTATTACTTTACTTTATTAAAGTTTTTAAATAATTTTAACTCTACGAAACCTAGTACCTAACGAAAACGGTAATTTAATTTAATCTTTATTATTAATTATTTTAAAAATTTCTTCGGCCTAGTTACCCTTTTTATTATTTATTTAATAATTATAAAAATTATATAGTTTTTAATTAGATCCCGAATTTAGTTAATTAATTTTATAATAATTCCTTTTAGAAACTAGTATAATATATTAATAATAAAAATAATATAAATATTAACTAAATAATAACGCTAGGCGAAGTTTTTAATATTATAAATAATTATTAAATTTTTAATAAGGTCGGGATCTCTCCTCTATATCTTTATCTTTCGATATATATATTTATAGGTCCGTGGTTCCTACGTCCTAATTAACTCCCCTAATTTATTAGGCGGGATTAAGTATATTAAATATTAACGATTTTATTTTATTTTTATTATTAAAACTTACTTTAAATAGTCGGCTATAAGCGATATAATTATTAAATAATATCTTCGGGGTTAATTATCCGCGTATATAATATTAATTTCTTATATTACTAAGTCTTTAATTACTTTAATTACTTTAGTATATTATTTAAATAAATAATAATAATTATATATATACTAAAGTATATACCCTAGCGCGAGATAATAAATATTTAATTATATATAATTACCGAATTTCTTTTCGTTCTTAATACGAGGGATTAAATTTAGGAGAACTAGGCTAAATCGTTTCTAAACTTTACACGTCGTATAATCGAGATTCCCGATAATTATATATACTAGTTAGAAGGAAAGGTCGTTATAATATTAAATTATTATTATCTCGTCGAATAATAGTATAAAAGGGATAATAGTACCTTTAATAGGGATTTATAACTATATTTCCTATTATTAAATATTAATATATATTTTATTAACTACTCTATTATTATTATCATTTATAATCTTTATAAATATATATATTAAATTATCTTTAAACGGTTTATACCCGAGGAAAAAGCGGATAACTTTAATAATATTATAGTAATATAATTTAAAATATAAATTATTAAAATAGTTAATCTCGTTAAGTACGCGGAGATTATTAATTATCTAATTATTATTATATATACCCTATTAAGTATTATATTCTACTAGTTACCGATATTATTTTATATTATAGAAAATTACCTCCTCCTTCTAATTTACTTTAATTTCTATAGATTTAAGGTATATATTAATACTCGTTTTAATTATATAATATTCGGAAAATAAATAAATAATAGTTTAATTAACTTTATTACCGAACGGGTAGTAAATATCTTTTACTACTATTAACTATAAAGTATTTCGTCGATATTTTTAATATTACGCGCGATCTAGTTTTATATATATTATTATAATAACGCCGGCGTCTCGCCTTATAAAGTCGGTAAAAGATTCTATATAAAGAGAATTAAATATAGATAGAAGGCTTTTAGAGGAGATAAACGGTATAATTATAAAAAAAGATATTATAGCCGGTTTTAATATATTTATCGAAGTATAAAAACCTAAATAAATTATTAGTATATTTATATAAACTCTTAAATAGTAATATTTTTATTATTATTTTTATTAGTCCCTAAATATTTAAAAAGCGGTTTATTTATATTATAATAAATAGTATAAAATTCTACTAGTTAATCCGTATCTAATTTATTATTATTAAACGCGGGTAATTCTTAAAGTTAAAAGATTTCGTATTAAACGAATATAAAGCCCGTTTAATTCTTAATAAAATTAAAGATATTTACTAGTTTCCTATATTTAGACTAAGACTCTTTATATATATTTAAATATTATAATAGGCCCGAGTAATTCTTCGCTTAAAAGAAATTATATTAATTATACTATAATTATTTTATTATATACTTCGCGTTATTTAGTATTAGAAGTAGAAAGTTTAAAGAAAGAATATTTATCTAGAATATAATTTTATAAGTTTATAAATAAAGTTATTATTTTAAACTCGGACGGGTTTAAATTAAATTATTAAAATTTATTTAAATCTAGGCTAGATTTAGGCTAGATTTAAACTAAATTTAAATTAAATTTAAATAAACCTTAACCCTAAATTAGTTAAATAAGAAATTAATATTAAAATTTATATTTTATAAATATTAACGTTTCTTACCTTGTAGGTTTATAGTATTAACTCCTATTTAACTAAGATAATTATACTAGCGATAGTATTCGGGCTATAGACTCGATATATATTATAATAAAACCCTTTAACTTAAATAAATAGTACCGAAAGATTTTACTATAATAGATTTATATATAATTTTAATAGTTTTAATATAAATAATATTCGTTCTACGGGTAGAAAGGGCTAGGGAAATATATATAACCGATATTAAAAATAATAATTAAATAGATTAAGGATTTTAATGTAAAATTATAAACGGTATAAAATATTAATATTCGAAATATTTATTTTAATATAATTTTCACGGAATTTAATTTATTAAAAATAATATTCGTGGATTTAATAATATAAAAGTATATAAATCTCTTAAAACTCGACTAGATTAAAGGTCTTATTATATAGGTATTATATTATCTAATATCGATTTTTTCTAATACTCTTTTATTTCTCTTTTATTAAATAATATATAAATATTATTTCTTAAAGTAGAGTCTTAAATATACCGGGTAAACCCCGGATAATTTAATATTCGCGTAATTTTATACTAGGAGACGAAATCTTAAGAATTATACCCGTAAAAACTAGCGCCCGAGTTTTTAATTTATAGATTTTAACTAGATCTAGGCCTAGATTTAAATACGTTTATTATATAATTTATTATACTTTACTAGAATTAGTGATTATAGTTATTATATATACTATTATACTCTTTTAACTATATAATTATTATTAAATCTATTTATTTATTACTATTATAATATTATAGTAACTCTTTCTATTATTTAATTATAACGGAAAACTATTTAAAGATAACTAGACTCTTATATATATAAAAGGGGTATATACGCCGATTTATTATTATATTATTATTATTATATTTTAATAAGTTAAAGAGCTCGTAGAGTAATATTACTTTATAAATAATATATTTAAAAATTAACCGAACCCTAAAATTATATTTAGAGATAAGAGAGTCCAATGAGGTTAATATTTAATAATTAAATTTAACGACTAAATTTAAATTTAAAACTATATAAATTTCGGCGAAAGAATATATATTAATATTATTACTTATTAGGGAAACTTTAATAAATTATTAAAAATTAAATATAAACCTAGTAACGTACCGCCTCCGGATTCCTAGATTTAAATAATAGTAATAACTAATTCGAGTAATCTTCCTATTAAATAAAAATCGAGAATTATTTTTAATCCTCTTTTACTTCGCTCGTTTAGAGGCTTCGAGATCGATTATATATTAAATTAATATACGTTAGGGAAGTTTATATATAAAACCCGGTTTTCTAAAATCTCCTTATATTTATTATTTAAAAAATTTAATATAGTTTATTTACGATTTTTATTATTTTAAAATTATTTAATATCTCGCGACCTAGTAATAAACCCGAGTTTCGATTACTTTATATATTATATTATAAAGAGGTATTATACTAGTATTTTAGAAAATAATAATTTATAAAGTACTATTTAGTATTTCCTAAATCGAGGTATAAACTCGATAAAAATCGAGGTTATTATAAATAATAATTTTAGTTAGTTATATCCCTTATTCTTTAATATTTAATTTAATTTAAGAGATAGATTTATTTTTATTAAAATTTTAAATTTATTTTTTTCCTCCTCCGTTCTAGTCTCTTCTAAATATTTAGTATATTATAAATAAAAGTTTATTATCGCGCTAGAGGGAGCCCGAAAAAGACGAGCTACTATAAAAATTAATACCGAAAATATATTTATATTTATTTATTAATTCCCGTTTTCTTTATTTCGAGATTAACCTCTCTTTTTTATAACTTTAAAATATACCCGTTTTTTTAATACCTCTAACGAGGATTTAATTCTTCTATTAATAGCGAAAAAATAAAAGTACCTAACGAAGTTTTTAGGCCCTAATAATAATAAAAATTATCTATTATTATTACCGCCGAAATAAACTCTAAAGAAATCGTTAACCGAAAAGTTTTATTAAAAACCTAAATTTTTAAAGGAGTCCTCCGAGTAATTATATTAAAAAATTTAATTCTTAATTAAAAAATCCTCGGAATTAATTATTAATAATAATAAAGATAATAACGCGGATAGAGAAAAGAAAATAAAGTTAACTATAATATAATAGTTAGTCGATATCTTCTTTAATAATATTATATTTATTAATTACCTTCCTCCTAACTTTAAAAAAATTAATAATAACTATTTATACGAATATATTTATAATAAAATATGAGAATATATTATTATATTCGTAGAAAATCGTTTACCTTAATAATTCTCGCGGTAATAATAAAATAGTAATTCTTAGAATATTAAAATTAATCTATTACTAGTAGTAGCTTTATATATTTATAGTTATACTATTCTATAAAGGCGACTTCGGATAATTTAATATTATTATCGGAGACGAAATAGGTTTAGGTAAAGTAAAGCCTTTTAATATATTTTTTAAATTTCGCGATTAACTCTATTTACCTCTAAACCTTTAAAGTTATAAATTCCGCGGTATTCTATTTTTAATTATATTAAAAATAAATAGAGATTTAACGAGAGTAGAAGGAGTAATTAATAAAGTTTTAATACTACCGCGAAAATACTCCTACGGGCTCTAAATATCCTATGAATCGATAATTCTATAAATATTTATATTAACTAGACTCGGAAACTTTTTATATTAAATTAATTAATAAATCTATATTATTCTTTATCCCGCCGGTTAATCTTAATATTTAAAGTATTAAAATATTATCGGTAATCGACTTCGAGGCCTTAAAAGTATAATTTATAATTATTTATTATAGCGCCGACTTTAGTTATTAGATAAACGTATAAACGAAGAAAGAATTATAAATAATATATAACCCGAACGACTCCGACGTAAAATTATTAAAAGGTATTAAATTTATTAACGCTATATAATATAATCTCCCGAGCGAAGTAAATACTTTTATATTTATATTTACTTTATAGTAGTTATAGTTAACTATTAGTAAAATCTTTAATAAAATATATAAATACTCTTTTATAAAGAATAGAAAAAAAGTAATTAAAGAGGAAATTATCCACTATTTCTAGTACGGGTTCGCGATTATAAATAAATATAATAGGGTAAGAAATCTAGGTAAAAGTCTATAGAATTCTTTTTAAATAATAAGAAAGACTCGCTCTAAATATCGCTTCTAGTTTATAATTATATCTAGAACGATTATTAACTCCGATCTACTAAATATTATAACTTTAATAAATATTATATACGATACTTCTTAGAATAATTTTAAGTATAAATATTACCCCTTTAAACTAACCGGCCTAAAGATTCTTATTAATATTATTATTAAATATTAAAGTTTAAGTAATTAACTATAAGAATTCGATAATATAATAAATATATTCGGGAACTTACTTCTTAAATTCTTAATACGGCGGTATAAGAAGAGTAATTAAAAAGATTACAACTTTATCGAGTTTAAAGAACTCTACCGAAGTATCTTTAAAACTAATTTTCTTTATAATTATAAAGTATATTATATAACCCTTATCGCCCGTTAAAAAGCCTTAATAATAGAGAAACTCGTAAAACGATAAGTTTACTAAAACGATAATTAATATAATATTATATTTATATAGAATCGTCTCGACCGCCCGATTAATATTAACGCTAACTAGGTATTTATAGTAGTACGGCTCCTCCGTTTATATAGTTATTTACTTTATCTCTCCGTCTTCTTAACTACGTATAATTAAAAATAGATTAATAAAGAGATCGAGAACCGGTATATAAATAAAGATAATAGTCGGATATTAGAAAACTATATCTTAAATAAAAACTATATAATACTTTAAAAAATATTCTTTAAATTTAAAATTATCGCCTCCTTTTTCAAGAAATATAAAGGGGTAAATATATTAATTATATTTTTATTTACCGAGATAATTTTAATAATAAAACGGGTAAATCCTTCTCTTCTTTAAAATCTCCGATATATAAAAACTTAAACTCGTTTTTTCTAGTTTATTAAATTTAGCCTTCTCTTTTCTAACTAATTTTTTTATATTAATATTCTTTTATTATAATATATCCGAGAGGAGATTAAATTTAAAATACGAATATTCTTTGGGACCGATAAGAAGAGGGACGCGGTTAAATACGTATTTATATATAAAATTAATAATAATAATATATTATTAAAAAAGGATAAACCTAATATTTTAATTAAATTTATATATTAAATAAACGTAGGTTTAAATTTAACCCGTACGATTATAGTTATTTTATATAAACCCCTCTACTCTATCGGGATATATAAATAAATACCGAAAAAAACATATCGGATAAAATAGAAGGAGGAAATATTCTACTATATATTAAATATTAATACCGAAATTAAGAAATATATAGACGTAAAATATAAATCGAAGATAAATTTTAAGGAGGACGCGTTTAAGATTATTAATATAATAAATATAAAAGGTATAAAAGGCGCCGACGGAGGTAATAATACTAAAAGAAATAATAATACTAGGAATATTAATAATACCGCGGCGTTTATTATTAATATAGAAAATATTATTTAAGAGGGTATTATATATATTAGAGAGAAAAACGATTAAAATAAATAAATATAAAAATAAACCGCCGTTAATTAAATTAAATATTTTTATATTTATAAGCTATTAAATATTTAGGTTTAAATAAAAACTAGGAAATTTATTACCCCTCTACGCGCTTTTCTATATAATAATATTTATTTTCTATATAATAATATTTACTATAGCGCGTTATTATCGCTTATAATTTTAATCCTTTATTTTATTATATTTAGGAATAATAATAAAAAACCGAGTATTATATCTAGCCTAGATTTAGGCCTAGATCTAGGTTTAAATTTAATTTAGATATTTTTTAAATACTCTTTAAATTTAACCTAAATTCTATTTAATCTTTAAACTCGTTATTAAAGGCCTATACTTTTAATATTTTAATTATATTTACCGCTATTTAACGCGGTATTTAATTATATATTTCTTAATTTTCTTTTGGATTTACGATCGATATAAGACCCCGGAAGTTAAGAGTTATTAACGAAGATCTTTAGAATAATAATAGAAAAGAAATATTAATTTATAAAAATATTATTTAATATACTTATAACTTTTATAAAGAAGAAAGAAATATTATTCTTTTAATCGCTAAAGAATATATTACCCTCGATTTAAAGATATAAATATATAAATTATATTATTAATTAAAAATAAAAAGTATTAAAGATCTTTAATTCCGAGGACGATAAAGGGGAAGATAACAACGGGGCGAATAATATTTAAAGTAGTATTAATATAAAACCTACCTTTCGAGCTCCTTTATTAAATAATTAATATATAATACTTTTAGTATTCGAATAAAGTAGTTATTAATAATAAGATATTATTTATACTTTAAAGCGGGTAGGTAATAACGGCGGCTTTATTATTAATAGAATTTTTAAACTTTTTAAACTCTTTATACTTTAGTTTTATTTATATTAAAATTAATAATACTTTTATTAAGCCTCCCTACGAGCCTATAGTATATATTTTTATTTTTAACTCTTTTATTTTCCCCCCGCGGTTAATACCGAAAAAATCTATAATTAATATTTATATTATAAGTATCGGAGTGGATAATTAAAGATTATTATTAATTAAAGCCGTCCGGCCTTTATAAACTACGACTATAAACGATATAAATAACGATTCTTTATTAACCGAGCGAGTATTATTATTATCGCCGCCGTTTTTATTTTTATTTTATTTATTATTATCCTCGCCTCTACTTATACCCCCTTTTTAGTTATTATTATCTTTATTATTTTAAGAGTTATCGTTAGTGTAACCCCCGCCTAAACTTTAAATTATATCGCCGCTTTAAATTATAAAAGTATAAGAGAGGATTTACCCTCCTAATTATTTTAAAATAAACGAAATATTTTACCGATAATTAACGACCGCGAGTTAATTAATATTATTATTCAAAAGGGTCTCTAAAGGTTAAGTATACGGATTTAATACGAATATAATAATATAGTTTTTATATCGACCGGTATAACTAAATAGCGTAGAAACCTATTTAATAGTATAAACGGAAGAAAAGTATAAACTTAAAATATTATTACTATTTATATTTATACTCTCGACCGTATTAAATTTAATTATTTAAGAGACCGCTAGTTCTTTATTTAACGTTATTAATATAATAATACGAGAAAAATTATATATTTTAAAATAGCGCCTAGTTTTATTATTAATAACCTTTCGTTAATTAATCGGGATAGATTAAATCGGAGTTAATATAATTTTAATTCGGGCTATAAGACCGTTAAAGGAAATTAAATATTATTAAATATACTTTTTATAAATTATAATTATATATTTATAAAGGAATATAACGAGCCTAGTTATATTACTAGTAATACTCTTAATATTTAATAATTTTATATTAAATACTATACTACCTCGAACTTTCTCTAAGAACTTTATTATAATAGTATTAAAAAAGAGACCTAAGATACGGACGGTACGATAAATATTATATTTATTATTATTAAAGGTAAAGTATACTTTATATCTAAAGAAATTAAGGAATTATAAATTCTTTATTTTAATTTCTCGCCGGTTAATCTTTATAACCTAGTAATACTTTTTAAGGTCGAAGAACTCCGTATTTCTCTTTAAAATAATATAGTTTAATAGGACTAGTATATTAGTAGTTTTCTTTAAAGCCTTAAAGATTATTCCCGTTTCTTTAATAATATTTATTAGAGGTAGTAAATAATTTAATACCTTTATTATTTTTAATACTTTATCTATATTCTACTTTTAAGGTAATAAATTTATATTATTTATCTCGGTATTAAACGTAGCCTCTTTCTATATATTAATAATAATAACTTTATTTTAATTATTAAATAAAAAAGATATCGACGCCGAGACTAGTTTATTAGGCGATAACGAATACTACTCCGAAGAGTTATTAAATTCTAAGGAGGGTATACGGATATTTTTAATAATTAATATTACTACCGTCCTAATTATCTTAGTAGCCTTATTTAATTTCTTACTACTACTATCGTTAATAAAGTAGCGAATATAAACCGAGTCCTCTATAGAGTTTAATAAAAATAAATTAGTTAAATTTAATACCGCCGGTTAAATATTCTCTAATAGTTCTTTAAAGTTAGATAAATTATTATAATTATTATCGAGTAAAATTATATCCTCCTCCGAATATTTCGTCTTTTTAATATTTTTATTAGAAGTCGAAAGGTTAATTAAGTCTTCCGCTTTAATTATTACTATCTCTGGTACTTTATTATAATTAAGACCGCGGACGGAGAATAATCTATTATTATTAAATATAGTTTTAGTTATCGAGAGCGCGAAAATAATATTAAAAGTTTTATATAGTCTATCTTTAATTTATAAGAAACTATTTTTATTTAATAATATATAAAGGATCTAGCCTAGATTTAGCCTAAATTTAAAAAAAATTTAAAGAAAATTTAAATTAAATTTAGGTTAGATCTAGGGCGCTAGAAGACTAACTTAATATTAATATATTATAAATATAAATACTTTTCTTTATTATTTTTTAATATTTATTTTTATTTAAGCCCGTTATATAAAACCTAGAAATCCGTTAATTACGATATTAATTATATTATAAACCGTGCTCTAGGTTATTTCTAGTACGATTTAATAATTATATTACGTAAAATTATAGTAGTATAAACGGTTAATATATAAGTTTAAATATTAAATATTAATTATCCTTTTAAAAACGATTTTTTTAAATATATTTATATATAGTAACCTAAAGACCTCTTTACCCATCGTTTTATTCTTTTAATAATCTTATTTAAATATCGCCCGATATTTACGGTATATTAGGCTAGATCTAATTTAATTTACTATAAAATTTATTATATCTTATTATAACTAGTTATTTAAATTACGCGAATCGTTATACCCTCTTTACTTTATAATTATTATTAAATTTATTTATTTATTACTACTATCGCGCTACGGCCCCGGCGCGTATTATTTAAATATAATAAAAAACTACTTAAGGCTAACTAGATAGTCCGGGATATTAAAAGAATACTTATATTAATTTATTATACGAATATTAACGATATATTATTACGAGTTAAAGAGTTTATTAATAAATATCGTTATCTAAGGGATATAATTAAATATTAATAGAATTATAAAGACGCGTTTAGAGTAGAAAGAACCTAATAGGGTAAATATTTAATATTTAATTTTAAAAAATAAATCGAGGTCTAAGACTATCTAGGCTTCGGCGAATAAATATATATTAATATTATTATATATTAAGAGGACTCTAGTTAAATAATTAAAATTAAAAATAACTTTAATAACGTATTAATTTTTAATTTATAAAGTTAAATAATAATAGTAACCGGCTCGAACGATACTCTTCTTAAATAAAAAATTAATACCGTTTATAATCTTTCCTCTTTTCGGCCTTTCTAAATCTTTAAAATCGACTATATACTAAACTAGTTTATATTACGGAATTTTATATACGAGATCCGGTTTTTAATAATCTCCGCGTATTTACTAGACGAAGAATTTAGTATAGTTTATTTATAATTCGTATTATTTTAAGGATATTAAATAACTCGTTACTTTATAATAAATTAAATACTCGATTATCTCTTCTATATAATAGAGGAGGACGCGTATTATATAAATATCTTAGAAGATAGGGACTTATAGAATAATATTTAATATTTCTAGGACCGGGGTATAAATTTAATAAAAAGTAAATTTATTATAAATAATAACTTTAATTAATTATATCTCTTATTCTTTAATATAAATCTAATTTAAGAAATAAATTTACTTTTATTAAAATCTTAAATTTATTTCTTTCTTTCTCCATTCTTCTCTCTTCTAGGTATTTAATATATTATAAATAAAAATTTATTATCGCGCCCGAAGGAGCTCGAAAAAAAGGAGTTATTATAGAAATTAATACCGAAAATATATTTATATCTACCTACTACTTCCCGTTTTTTTTATTTCGAGATTAATTTTTTTTCTTTATAATTTTAAAATATCGCCCTTCTCCTAGTACCTTTTATTAAAATTTAATTTATTTATTTATAATAAAAAAATTAAAGAGCCGGACGAAACTCTTAAATTTTAATAATAATAAAGACGATTTATTATCACTACCGTAGAAATATTCTCCGAAGAAGTTTTTATTTAAGAAGCTTTACGAATCCCCCGAGCCTTTAAAGGAGTCCTCCAAGTAATTAAATTAAAAGAATAAATTCGTATTTAAAGAATCCTTTAAACTAGTTATTAATAATAATAAAAATAATAACGGGGTTAAAAAAGAGAAAGTAAAGTTAATTATAATATATAAATAACGGTTAGTCGATATTTTCTTTAATAATATTATATTTATTAATTATTTTCCTAGCTTTAAAAAACTTAGTAATAATTATTTATATAAATATATTCACGATAGTATATAAAAACGCGTTATTATATTCGCGAAAATCGTCTACTTTAATAATTCTCGCGGTTATAATATAATAATAATTCCTAGAATATTAAAGTTAAGTTATTACTAGTAGTAACTCTATATATTTATAATTATATTAAATAACGAAGAAGATTTAGGAT
>JAABUS010001936.1_pt1 | contig 41854 bp, 42 predicted proteins | sample 5560161 | NCBI WGS metagenome assembly JAABUS01 (sample SAMN10711885, study PRJNA513376) | rock metagenome | isolation source: Antarctica rocks | place: Antarctica: Victoria Land, Trio Nunatak nord | collected 2016-01-04
TTCTTTAGCTTTAGTTTCAAATATTACAGCAGTCATATGCGGGAAGCTGTAAAAGCACCTATTCCAGACAGTTTAAGAAAACTTCTTCTTGATTCCATATTTTATTTTTCCTCTTTTTGTTATTTCCTATTGTTCTGTCTTAATATTTCAGGATCAAACCGTTAGCTCCCAGCCGGGGCTCATATTCTCTTTTCCAGTATTTGCCAGCCTCTTCGTTATTGATAATATACCCGTTTTTTTCATCCGTTTTAAAAGAAGTATTGCCTACACGGACAGCAATGTTACCTAACTGGCAAAGTAAGGTACTTTGATAGCCTTTTAATATTTCTGCTTTAAGGGAGTTCCTTTTTGGATGCCGTCAAAGAAGTCTTGTAATATGCAAAGCATCCAATGCGCGTGAAGGATTAATGGGGTTGCGTGGATCAATTGTAATATCACTTTTAACCTCTTTTACCAGTTTGTCTTTCAGATCGTATAACTTATAAGAATTTTCTACCGTCAATCATCAAAGTGCTTGTTCACCGTAGAATGCAGCACCTACACTGGAACCTTCGATTGTATGGCCATTGCAGCCTGGAATGCGTTTTACTGAGGTTTCTATATCAAGACTGCTTTAGGATAAGCTGCAACAACCTTATACCCCTTCAAATTCTGAAGACATACCGGCAGAATTCAATTCTTTTGTAAACTCAACACTATGAGATGTGTCGAGCCCAATGATACCTACTCTTTTTCCTGATGCAGAAATCCTTTACTAAATAATGGAATGACACTGCCAGCAATGCTCAGTCCAATACCCGAAACAGCAGAAGTTTTAATAAATTTTCGACGCCTGTATAACTGTTTCATAATCTATATTATTTTTCGGGTTGCGCATTTAGTTCTCATTTTAGCGGAACTTAAAAAACCCACGGCCTATGACAGTTGTTATGTGGCTTTGTCTTTTAAAAGTGTTTTTGTTTTCAAAAGAAGCGTTGCATTTGTGCGTAAAAGACACAACTTTAATATAGCCTATCCTTTAATTAATTTCAGCAATTTATTCTTTAGCTACAAACTGTATACAATGCCCAGCAGAACACACCGGGCCTTTAAATAACATACACCCTCCACAGGCTGCATTATCAGTCTGTGGAACGTATAAGCTGCAATTGCCACAAAAGTTTCCTGGAACAGGAGACTTATCAACATATGCAAATTTCTGACGCTTCTCAATTTCACTTTTACTGACACCCGATAAATCATCGCAAGAGCTGTTTGTAGAAGTTTCCTTTTTATTTCCTTGAGGGGATTTCTTTGACTCACAACTGCTAAGAATCAGTGCACCACCTACAAGAAAAGTGCTACCAGTGCCTAAACATTTCCTGATAAATTTCCTTCGGGAGTATTCCTTGTTTTTCATTTAAAAAGAGTTACTTTTTTGACGAATTAAAATAAAGTTGTTTTAAATCCTGTAGGGCTTTCTTAATATCATTATCTGATTCTGCACCTATGTTATTCAATGTTTCTTTCAATGAGAGATTTAAGTCTTTAGATTTTTCTAAACCTTTAGTTAGGCCTTTTACAACAGCAGGTTGCCAGCTTTCGGTTTGAGGTATTGAAGACTGAGATATTATCTCTAATAAAGTTATTATTTGTCCTTTCTGATTCCGCGCACCAATAACATTGGAGAAATCCTGAAGGAATGCAAGTTTCCATGGTGCAACTACATCAAAAAATGAACCTTTTTGAGATAGCGTTTCCAATAAGTCAATAGATGAGCCAGTTTCAGAACTTAAAACAGCAGTTCGAAACCAAGGGCTCTGTCCGTGTTGCTCTACCACCTTTGATAATGCAAAAACGACGGATTTATCGTTAAACTCACCTAAGCTTAAACTCGCCTGGAAAATCACCCTGATTGAAGAGTCGTTAATCATTTCCTCCAGTTGAGGCAGGCATCCATGGAATCGTTCAGACAATATGGCTGCATTCTCTCGTACACCTGGAGAAGGGTCCTTCATTGCTTCTTTTACAATTCCAGCATCTAAGGAATTCAATCCTTCCAATACATATAGGGCATGCAATCGGGTTCTTGGATCTTCACTTTGATTAAACAATGCTCTTACAGCTGGAATCACAGTTTTATCCTGACGTTCCAAAAGCAGCCTCTGCGCCTGGAGGGCCCACCAATTGTTTTGATGCGAAAGCAATGCAACCAGATCAATTGATTTGGTATTTCTTAAATCAGCAGAAACTTTTTTATATGCAGGAGCATTTTTGGGAACAATTCTATAAATTCGTCCATATTTACTTCCGGCATTAAAATCCATACCAACTTGTAAATCCTCAGGAATGGAAACCGGAGTTTCAATGTGCTGCCTATACATATCAATCATATAGAGATCGCCATCCGGGCCTACAGTAAAGCTTGTTGGACGAACCCATGAATCAGTAAAGGCCAAAAATTCTTTGTTTTTCTCTTGTTCTGCACGCCTGGCTATATAGATAGGAGCAGTATCAACATTTGAAAGAATGTCCCTGTGAACCAAGTTACCAGCAACATCTCCTGTAAAAATATTTCCGTAATACTCTTTCGGAAGTGCATCACCACCATAGAAAGTTCCTCCGGAGGAGGCAGTAAAGTGATCTTTCTCATACTCTACCCGGTCTAAATGGTTCTCCTGAAACTTCTTATTTCTTTGTTTCGTACGTTCTGCACGCCAATAGGGAGCAGGCGTCAACTGATACATTAGTGGATCGTGGTCAGAAATGTTTACTATCGCTTTTTTAGCAGAAGCGGGAAGAAACGTATTTCGCTGCAGGTAACGCCTTGGAATGATCGCCTCTTGAATATGAAGCGAATTTTGCGTGAAAAACCTGTGGCCCCAATCATCTATTGCCAACCCATACTGGCCCTCACCTGTTGTCAGTTCAAATTGATTCCTATCAAGACGAAATCGAAAATCGGCGCCCTGCAATAGAAGTTTGGGAGCATCTGGAACTCTGTTAAAAGCCACTTCTCCTGCCCGACCGTTATTGTTTGCGTAAATCCAATTATCAACACTAAAACGAAGGTTAGAAATTTGCGCCTCTTCGTTATTATTAAAAAAACCGGTGAAGAGTACTTCCTTCGAATCTGCCCGCCCGTCACCATCCGTATCCTTATAATACATTATATTAGGGGCAGCAGCTATAATTAATCCTCCGTTCCATGGTAAAATGCTAGATGCCTCTGTCAGACTATCTGCAAAAACAATTGAGGTATCTGCCCGTCCGTCGCCATTCGTGTCCTTTAACATCACAATTCGACCCTTACCTTTTACAGAATCCGGTTTGTAAGCATCCAGCATTCCTACTACATAAGCATTACCCTGCTCATCAAATTCCATGGATACCGGATCAATTACATGAGGTTCTGTAGCAAAAATTTCTGCCTTAAAATCTTCGGAGAAATTAAAAGTTTTTACTGATTCTTCCGGTGAAAGGGGCCCGTCATAATGCGATTTCGAGGCGCAGCCAACTCCAAGTATTGCTAACCATATTAGTAGCTGAGCATTATTAATTGACATATTCATTCTGAAACATTTTTGTTTTTTTGATAACCATACTATTTGCTTTTATAAATTTTAATTGTTTTGATTTATTGTGCGAACAAAATCAGATAAAACCTGCTGCTATCAGTGGATTGCTTAATAAGGAGTTCTTTGACAAAACCTTTAAAAATTGCACTACTTCCATGCTTAGCCCTGTAAATCCTGTTAGTTTCAAAAAAATTCTACGATTATTTTTTCATGATAATTAATATATTATTTAAAATTCATTTATACTTTAGATCTCACAACTCAAACTTGCAGTATTTACTGATTTCTTTTATGGCTTTATAATCAATATTCAGGATAAAGCTTATTATTCCTTTAAGCTTATGGCCTTGCGATTACCTGTTCATTCAACACAATTCAAATCATAAATATTATCATGAATCTGAAATCGAACATTGAAAACGAGTGATTAATTCACTATTAACGATCAGGATATTAAAGTTGAAATAACTTTTTGGCATTTTCATACAATAATTTGCGTTCAACTCTCTTAGTTGACGCTAACCTGCCAACTGTCTCTATAATTTGTGATCCATCACAATCTTTCCCCTTCCCAATTGCATCTGCACAATCGCTGCCATATAGAAGTTTATCCTGGTGCCGATCAAAAAAATCCTGGGTGAAGCCTTCGTCTCTGGTCAAAGCATTCAAACCCGAACCAGCGGACAAATCTCCATACATGTTCGGATAATTACTAAGATAGCGGTCAGTTAGCCCACCCTTTGTAACAGTTCCTTTAGGGTATAACACAGACTGATCTTTGTATTTTTTGTCAATATTTGCCTGCCAAGTTTGTGCATGGCCAATGAAATTTACTTTTGGGTATTTTTCCAGCATCTTGTAGAAACGCTCAAAGCCATAATTATACATTTTATACTGCCAATGCATAAGTACTGGAACATTGTAGGTTTGAGCCAATTGATAAATCTTTTGCATCTCTGGTGAATCACATTCCACCCCAAACTTCAATTCACCGATGATCACAGCTCCCAACTTCAAATATTTTTCAATCTCCTGTACAGCACTTGGCAAATCAGGTACTTCGTTCGCACCCAATAGAAATCTTTTCGAATGATTATGTGCAAATTCGTAACAGGTCCCATTACCTCCTGCTTGAGCTTCTAAAGCATTTGAAACACCGAAGTGGGTAGATGCTGTATTCACAGGACTTCCTGCCGGCAGAAGAATCGTCGTGGTGATACCCATGTTCTTTTGATGAGTAAGCATCTGTTCATCAGTCCGTCCATGGTAATGCATATGCTGATGAATATCAATAATCGACTCGCTTTTGATTCGCGGGATTTCGGCACCTTTCAAGGTTGGCCCAGCTAAAAGAAGTCCTATACCTGCTATAAATTCGCGGCGCGAAGAGCTTTCTATCTGCGTACTCACCGTTTTTGTGTTTAATCTTATTTATTATAAAATTTAAAAAAATCGAAATATCAAATATCTGTTAGCTCAATAAGTTGACTAAATGTCCTTTAAGACACTTTCATCCCTCTATCATCCACATTTATTCTGGAAAATAAATGACATGGCTAAGTCCCTACCTATTCATGGAGCAGACTTATTGATATATCTGAAACCTTCCGCTGAATCTCAAAAATTGAAAGGATGTGCCTTCCTACTAATTGACTCAATGACCTAAAATTCATAATTGATCTTAAAAGACAACTTTACATTTTAAGTAACAATATTTTAAACATTTTAAAAAAACATTAATAAGGGTTTTATAAAAGCCTTAATTATTTAGGAGTAACTCCAAGCATTTTATCAATAAAACGATATGCTTCTGCACGAACTTCTGGTGGAAAATCATGTTCTGACTCTGGGTAGCGGACTTTCAATTTATCTTCTGCTCCTAAAAAATGATAGACATCAGATACCTCAGCTATTCCTTTTCCGACCCCTTTCACATTGAAATTGCCATCATTTATAGGAGAATTTGAAAAAAATGCACGGGGGGCAAGGGCAGCTATAACTTCATCGAAATCGAAAGGCATTTTTTTATCGTCCAAATCATATTTATCTCGCAAAAGTGGCATATACAGCTCTTGTGCCCAAGGGCCCAATCGTCCTCCATATTCTTTAGTAGCCTCTTCCCCGGCATTATAATAATCCATTAATGTCCAGCCGCAACTTGATACGATTACCTTTAGTCTCGTATCAAAAGCGCCTACAAACAACGCACTATGCCCCCCTAAAGAATGGCCAATCACTCCAATGCGATTTGGGTCAACGTCTGCTCTTGCCTGCAACAAATCAATGCATCGCATATCATCAAATATACTTTTCATTGTTCCCGACTGATAGCGGTCTGTTTTAAAATCATAATCTTTTAAATCCCCGAAGCCAGGATAGTCAGGTGCAATGACAACATACCCTCTTTGGACTAGTTCTTTGGCATAAGCAAGATTGGTATTATGCCCTTTGCCATCCACGCTCTTTTTTCCAATTGAATCCGTTTCATGCAAGGCTAGCATGGCGGGAAACCTTTTCTCTTTGCTTTTTTGAGTAGGAACATACAAATATGCAGAAACTCTTTCCTTTTCTGCTGCGGTAAAGCGTATGGCAAAGCGAGTATAATTATCTTCTTTTAGTTGCTCAAGGATTTGGATATCAAGAGCAGGTAAGCTGGATAAGTTCGGCAGATTACCCATTACCATTTGTATTCTATCAAGTATTTGCTGGCGTTTTATTCCCCACTCAGCTAAGGTAGTAACAGGTTTTTTTTGACCATTTAAATCTATGTAAAAGAGCAAGTCAGAAAGATTGGAACTATCTAATTTTTTGTTTACATTGCAAAAAGAAACCAAGTTTGAGACCATTAATCCAAGCGACCCCATTGCTATTGAAACCATGAATTGTCGCCTCTTAAAGCCATCTGTATTCATTGTGCATTGTGGATTTATATTATTTAAAATATTATATATACCATGACAGCTTTTAAACTTATACACTGGCTGGAACTTTTTTTGCATTCATTTTTTCTTTCCTAGCCTTCATGCAATATTTAGATTTATTACTTAACAATTTCTGAATAGTTTATAGTGAACCTTCAAATAATGACTTAAAAAAATTTTAACAAAAATAGATTTAAGCTATTTCATTTACTGGAACTATTATCTGCATTTATGATACAATCTTTCGAAAATCCGGGTCAAATACACATGTCATTTAATTTATAAGGTCTTAGGCATAACTACCAACGTAAAGTGTACAAGCGACTGCCTTGTAAAAAAATATATACTTTAAATACAAGCCATTCCTCTTTCCTGTCCGAACCTGAGAAATTAACTGATATACTCCTTGATATTAGTTACCAGAATAATTAAGCACTATATGAAAACACAATCAACATGGGAACCTGTAATATTAAAGGCTAATGAAGGTGAAAAAATACTATTTCGCGTTGGTTTAATGACTTTCAAGGTATCTTCCTTTCAGACAAATGCAGCTTTATGATTTGTGAAACGGAACTACCACCTGAAGCAAATGTTGAACCACATTCACATCAAGAAGCAGAAACGTTTTATATTCTGGATGGAGAGTTTACTTTTTATTTAGAAGATATGAATAAACCAATTAAATGTGAGAAAGGAGCCTTTATTTGTACTCCGCCTTTTACGGGTCATGCTGTTAAAAATGAAAGTCAGCAATTAGGAAAGATATTAGGTATGATAATCCCAGCAGGAGCTACTGTATTAGATAATCTCTTCCGGATAATGGGTGTAAGTTTAAGTGAAGATGATAAGGTTCCTTATTTAAACCAACCGGTTGAACGTCTATTAGAAGAAATTAAAAGACTTAAGAAATAGCGCTTTACCGGCAATACCTTTAATTAGTAGCAGCTTCACAACAAATATCTCTTTCATAAAGCAATTTATTATCTTCTGCATAAGCTTTATCCCAATTACACAAACCATCCAGTAGGAAAACCACATCCCTGCCTTTTTGTATTAGTGCACATTCTATTCCCACAAGTTTAAAACCATCTTTAAGTAAATCAATCATTTTCTGTGCTCCATTTACAATCCGATAAGGTGAAATAAAATTATATCTTGCATTAGGAAAAATTCAGTCACCGGCAGGTCATGCAAAAAGAAAAACAGCAGCTAACCAATTTAATTTCCACCTCCATTTTCTACTTTTTTCAAATCGTCCAAACCAATGTTTTTAAAATCAAATTGCCTGTAGTCTGATGTTTGAGGTACATCAATTGAAAATTCGTGAAGCTCCTGTATTTCTATCAATACGTTATTCCAGGTTAAATCTATTACATGTCCGCCTCCTTCCTTTCCATCTGAAATAAAATGGAAATGATAGCCTGGTATATTAATGCCATTCATAAAATCAGCAAGTTTATATCCTACTAACACGCCTTGTGTTTTACGAAATTCAAAAAAATGTTGCTGTTTAAGAAGGGTTGAAAGGGCAGGTGAGGGATTTTTTTCTACCGGAGAAAATGCTCTTGTTTTAATGTAATCATACATGCCGGAAATACGAATTGAATACATGCCGTTTTTGTTAGCAAGTAAAGAATTTATATACTTCAACGCCTGCTCTTTACTCTGTATACGGCTAGACCGGAAGGAAGTGTCGGCTTTAAAAAAGCTTACAAATGCCATAGACGTTTTAGCTGAATCGAAAATTTCTTTTGTTTCACCAGTGTAAGTTGTCTGGTACATTTTTCCATTATTCATGGTTAGTTCGCCATTCACCATATCAGGTGCTCCCAGTCCGAAATCTCCCTTAAATTTCAATTCAGCAATTGGTAAAGTGCCTTTATAAAGTCCTCCAAGAAAAGCATTTATTAATCCATATTGGTAAACCCTGTCATATTTTATCGCATTGAGGTTATTACTATTTTTTATCAACCCTTCAACAGAAGTTATCTCGACTCTGTTGTGGAGCATTTGCGGAATGTAGATTTTAAAGGTGTTCCTGTCATAAAAAATATCTGCAGGGCTTTCTTCACTCAATATTGTTTTTGAAGTTTGTGTTTTCAAATCATAAATCCAGAATTTACCAAATCCCTTTACCGGAAATGTCACCCAGTCTGATATGAGCAAATGTGTATCATCCATTAATTCAATACCATCAAAAAAGCCTTTTGCAATATTGGGCATCATTTTAAAGGAATCATTTTTATTTTTCAAATGTTTTTACATATAAATTCCCTTCACCATAATTTTCGCCTACTGTACATATATAAAGCGCTTTGGTGTTAGGATTATAAGCTACGCCATTGGGGAAAGGAACATCACCAAGTAGCTGAATAGTTTTATTTTGAACATCAACACTATATACCTTGCTTGAAACAGTTTCTGTAACAGCTATGGTTTTGTCGTCTATTTTACATAAATCATTCAACAGTTTAGCACCGGGAATAGTTAATTCAAACACAGTTTGCCCTGAATTTATATCAAAACCAACAATACGTTCCAGGTCTGCCACATACAAGATATTGCCTGCAATAACCAACCCCTTAGGTGCATTCAATACATCTGTTTTTGGAGCGAATTTCAAATTGATAATTTTGCCACCAGCATCTATCTCACTGATAAATCCATCCCCGTCTTTTGACATGGGTTCTTGCCCCTGGTTAGATACAAAAAATCGTTTCCCGTTAGAGGTGATACTTTCCGGCATGGAAAACCCATTGCTGATTTGTTGTGCATGGAGCAGGTGGTACTGCAATAAAAGGGTAATGATAAAAATATAAAATGCAGATTTCTTCATGATTGGTTTCTTTAAGATGTGGGGTATAACCCACCATTTACATGAATGGTTTGATTAGTGATATAACTATTTCTCAAAAGCGTCTTCACAACTTCTGCAACCTCTTCTACCGTTCCAAAACGTTTGACAGGGATACTTTCCGAAGTAATGCCTGCCACTTGCTGCAACATATCTGTTTCTATCAGTGCAGGTGATACTGCCTTCACAGTGATGCCTTCAGCAGCTAAAGCCTTGGAGTAATAATGCATCAGCCCGATTTGTCCGGCTTTGGAAGCTGCGTAATGCAGTCCAACACCTCCGCCTGTTTGCCCTGCCAGGGAAGAGATATTTATAATTCTTCCCCATTTTATACGCCGCATAGCTGGTAATACTGCCTGCGTTACCAAAAAAGTTGATTTTAAGTTGGCTTTGATGGTTTCATCGAAATCCTGCTCTGTTATCTCATCCAATGTTTTATGTTGTCCAATTCCGGCATTATTAATCAGAATAGTGATAGAGCCTAATTCTTTTTCTATCTGTTCAATTAATAGCTTTACTTCGGCTGCCTCTGAAACATCTGCTTGTATCGAAGTAGCTTTTACTCCTTTTTCTTTAAGAATCCGGCAAACTTCTTTTGCCTGTTCTTTCTTGCGCAGGTAATTTACCCCAACGGCTATTCCTTCATCTGCTAAGGCAAGAGCTATTGCTTTGCCGATTCCACGGCTGGCTCCTGTAACTAAGGCGACCCTATTTTCTAATGTATCTTCCATAAAACTTTTTGTTTTTGATATTGATAGAATTCATTTTTTTCTATCGAAATATTTAGCATTTTACCGGTACATTGAGTGAATCTGTACTTTCTACATTGCTTTCTATAACTAATGGAGTTTTTGGATATTTCTGCATTATACCAATTGGTTAGGTGACCACAAAGTGGTCGAATGTTTAGGAATTAATGGTAAGTCTTTTCGTTCGACCCCTTCGGGTGAGATGGGAAAGGTAATTTTACTATAAACATTTGACCTTTCAGGTTATAAAATCCAAAACTCACGTTCACTGTTCTCATCAATGATTAACCAGCTTCAATGCACCTTCACTGTAGCGTTTCCCTGTATCTGGATATTTGGCAAGCATGTCTTCAATAGCTTGCAAATCGGAGCTAGATAATGTGATACCAACTGCACCAGCATTTTCTTCCAGGTACTTTCTTTTTTTAGTTCCGGGAATAGGAATAATATCTTCCCCATGCGCCAATGCCCAAGCTAATGCTAATTGTGCCGGTGTGCAGTTTTTATCTTTTGCTATAGCTGCAAAATCTGCTACCAGTTGCCTGTTGTTATCCCAATGTGCTTCATCAAAACGAGGCAATGTTCTTCGAAAATCATCAGCAGCTAATTGTGTGATATCATTTACTGTAGCCGTAACCAGACCTCTTGCCAAAGGGCTATAAGGAATAAATGTAATTCCTAATTCACGCACGGTTGGCAATATTTCCTCTTCTACTTCTCTTGTCAAAAAGGAATATTCAGTTTGTAAAGCAGCTATGGGATGCACGGCATGAGCCTTACGGATAGAGGTAGATGAAGCTTCGGATAAACCAAGATATTTTACTTTTCCTTCTTTTACTAAATCCGCCATAGCGCCCACCATTTCTTCTACGGGTACATTTGGGTCTATACGATGAGCATAATACAAATCAATTACATCAATCTTCAAACGCTGCAAACTCTTTTCTACTGCAGATTTTAAATAAGCAGGTGAACTGTCAAAATAAGTTCCGGGCAAACCACTGAAGCCGGGATTAGCAGCATTTTGCCTAAAGCCAAATTTTGTGGCAATAAAAACTTTATCCCTGTTAGGCACTAATACTTTTGAGATTAATTCTTCATTTTTACCATTGGCATACATATCTGCCGTATCCCAAAAATTGATCCCCAGACCTAATGCTTTATGCAAAGTTGCCACCGACTCTGCATCATCAGTTGGTCCGTAGGCAAAACTCATACCCATGCAGCCTAAACCAATGGCTGATAATTTTTCTCCCGTGTTTCCAAGATTTCTGTACTTTATAGCTGTTTTTTTATGAACCAAAGGTAGAGGAAGGGGAAAGTTATCCGTTTAAGCTTTTCAAACGAATACTTATAAAATTCAAACAATCAGCGTCGAAAGGATGTAGGAGTACTGTTTGTTTGTTTTTTAAAAAAATTATTAAAGTAAGCAGGATATTCAAAGCCAAGAGAGTAGGCTATTTCCGCAATATTCCAATCAGTATGCTTTAGCAGTGCTTTCGCTTCACTGGTTATCTTTTCTGATATATGCTCAGTAGTGGTTCTGCCGGTTACTTCTTTTACAGCACGGTTTAAATGGTTAACATGCACCGACAATTTAGCGGCATAATCAGCAGCCGTTTTAAAATGAAGGACATGTTCAGGTGTATCAATGGGGAATTGCCTGTTCAACAGTTCGATAAACAGTGAAGCAATGCGGTTGGATGCATTGGTATGCTTAAAATAATTTTCAGCAGGCTGCATCTTCATCGCTTCATGAATGAGCAAATGAATATAATTACGCAACAGATCGTTCTTATAAGTATATTGGGTGTCAATTTCAGAGAGCATTTTACAATAAATGTCACTTACTGTTTTTACCTGTTCCTTACTGAGAAAATAGATAGGATCGCCGCCAATTTTAAATAGAGGAGAATTTTGAAGGCTTTCATTTTTATCGCCAGAATTAATAAAACCTTCTGTAAACAAGCAAAAAAAACCTGATTGATTACCTCCGCCGGGCTCCCAGGAATATGGTATCGTAGGATTAGAAAACAGCAATGCAGGATTGATAATTTCTATTCCTTTGTCGGCATAATACAATATTCCTTTCCCAATAACTAAAGATATCTTGTAAAAGTCCCTTCGGTTATAAGGTATAGGTCTGGCCCCGCATTGATTATCTCTTCTATATACGTTAAAATGTCCTGTCATATTATTTACAGGTAGTGCGTCCCTTCCCGGCAGTTCAGCTCTTTCATAAAATTCACGTACTGATTCGCTTTTCATTTTACGAAGTTAAGAATTTCAAATAACTCTAATTAACATCCAGGTATAGTTTTCACCTCTTTTTTCTGTTAGTGGGTATCCTTTTATATTATGCCAAGTATCTTTATTTAAAGCTAAGAAAAAGTCTGTAAGCAGGCTTACTTACTGTGGCGATCAATAATTGATATTACATCAGCATCAGTTTATAAAGAATTTTAAAATGCATACAGGTATTACTCTTAATACATAACGAATTAGTTGAATGCCAGAAACTATAGAGACTGCATGGTTTGCTTTTTCGTCCATGTATCCTCTGCATATTTTTTCAACGTCATTTCTTGTCCACCAATTTTGAGGGATAAATCCCCATTCCATTTCCACCAAATCCCATTTGCAACCAGCTTTAAGAACGATGATATCAACAGCACGGTATTCGAAACCACTGTGTATTTTGCTCTTATACTCCTCTTCCCTTACCTGTTTGTCTATTTCTAATAATTCAAGTAGCTCATTCCGGCTTACTTTCATCCCTTTATAGTAACACATTTTGATCGTTTTTATATTTTTTCCCTATAGGAATTAATAAGAATTTCATATGAACGAATACAGAGCAGCTTCCTTGTTGAAATTCGCCCCAATAAATCGGTTTAATTATTAAATGTATTATTAATTAGCTCCATTCCATTACCAACTTTCCAATACTTTTTCTTTTTTCGAGAAAATCGTGTGCTGCAGCAATGTCTGATAGTGGGTAAATAAAAGGATGTATGAAATATGTGAAGAGTTGAAAATAGAACACAAAACAAGCACATATGCAGCTCGCCAAAAAGAAAAGGCATTCCAACATCATTTATAAAAGATGCTTTAGGTCATAGCAGTGTGTCAACTACAGAAAATTACCTTGATAGCTTCGAAGATGACGTTACACTAAAATATGCTAATGAGCTAACTAACTTCAAACAAAATGTGCTTGCCGCAGTATAAGAATAAATTAAAAGATGATGCCATTCCTTGCTTTGGCAGTTTGAATATCAAACAGCTAACAAACAAGAAATTGCAAGAAAAAGTAAAGGGAAGTTTTAAGGGAAAGAGCGTGCCCTATATAAATCATCATTTAACTCTTAAACCTATGCCTCAAAAAAGGAGACAGAAAATCTTCTCGCCCTATATGTTTTGTCATTATACAAACGATCTTCACTTAGTCCTAAACCTCTATTGAAGCTTCTGACCTAAGCTTTTCCTTTGAGATTTTCCAAAATAAATCACCCAATCATTAAAATCTTTATGGTGCTCGTATAAACTGCTTTCATCCCGATATTTATCGCTTAAAGACAAAGCATATCGACTGTAATTTTGTCCGGTTGTATCACGGTCTAAATAAAGCTTAATGGTTTCATGCTGCTCCATAAACGGACGGGCTTTTTCAAAGAAGGAAACAGAATTTAGAATCACAAAATCTTTATCAGTTTCAGAAGAGTTTTTTTGAATGGAAATGAAGGAAAGAAAGTCTGTAAAACCTTCAAAAACTAAAGCTTCTTTTGAACCAATATTAAACGTTGTAATGTCCTTTGGTGAACTGCTATATTTGACATAAGAATTACGTAATTCATACCCTCCGGAATCATTCTTAAAACCGATGCCAAAATATTCTTTGCCGCTTATTTCATAGCTTACTTCCTTACAATATTTTTTTGCTATTTCGAATGGTATCTTTCTTTGCTTTAAATAACGGTAAAGTGCATACGAAAAAAGAGGTTTTTCATGAAGTATTTTACAGTGCTATCCGTACTTTTTAGAGCATCTTTTTGCGACCTGACAATAAGCGCCTGGGGAGAAAAAATTGAAGGATTTATTAGCCTGAGAAAATCACCAATTGTACAGTTAAAATAAAGGATACCAAAGTCAATAATACTACCGCCCTTTCCGATCTCGAAATCATACCACTTGTTCAGTTTTCTATTGACCTTAAAAGAAGGAAAATTTTCATTCCTTAATGGTGATAAATATCAGTAGTTAAAGCATTTTATTTGAGTTGGTTTATACCCTAACTTTGATAAGTAATTAACCATATCAATCTGCCTCACTTCCTCTAATGAAAAACTTTGTTTCCTAATACCCATAACTTCATATTTTCGTTTTCACATTCCTATTAACAACAATGAAGTTAAGTAAGCAGCATTGGTATAACCTATCCTCTTCATATTTTAATGAGGATAGTGAATGGATTGCAACATTTTTTTGCTCTCGTTGAGACGTGCTGCCACTGCTTTTCGTACATTTCAAATTTTGTCAAAGCAACTTTCTTCTGTCATTATATTGCCTGCGGCTGATCATATTTTTAAAATTCATTCTGATATTCATTTTACGACTTCACAAAAAGAAGGTTCTCGTATCAATGCTTAAACGTTCTGCTATAACCTTGACAAGTGAAAGTTTTAGTTTCAGACCTGGTCGAAGAAAGTTACCTCCTGCGCCGGTTTCATTGCCAATAATTTCTTAAATGACGTTAAGAATTTTGTCGAAATTTGATTAAATGTTGACTAGTAAATTTTGTCACTCACTAAAGACAATTACCGGTCGCTTCTTCAATCATTGCCGTTGTTGCAGCAATTCCCAAATTGTTCCATCCTGGTTTCCTGGGAGAAGGATCTCTATTGGTAGTAATAAACTTTGCCCCTCCAAGTATCATATTCACAGCTTTTTGTACCATTTCCAATGTGAAATTTCTTCCTTGACTTAAGACAATAAAATCAGGCTCTGTTTCAACCAGCGTTAAACCATTTTCATGTAAGCAGGTAAGTAAGCCTCCTTCTCCTAAAACATGCGCCGTCTTATTGGGTGCCTGGTCTGCGAGAAATTTTCCTGTTGCCATGGCACTTGTATCCACATAATTCTCTGTTACTTCAATTCCCAGTTTTTTTGATTTTCTGACCACTTCAAGCCTGGTCCGCTAACTGTTATTGGTCATGAATATGAAGGGTATATTATGTTTTAATAAACGGTAAATGAATTCATCTGCACCCCGGATCATTTCATCACCTCCATATATAACAGCATCCATATCAATAAACAGACCTTGTTGCATATAAAATAATAAATAGTATAGAAATTTTTTTTTGAAATATCAGTAAGGTAAAGGAAAATATTTCTTATTTTTTCTTTCATTATAAATACATAAAATTATTTAATGGTAAAGATTTGTACAATCTCATTTTAATGCCTTTAGTTGAACTCTATCGCCTTTGTTAAAGTAGTGGCAGCAGCTAAAGCATTTAAGGGATTGCTTATGTTACTAATGAGCAGAACGAATGATGAAAAAAGACACTATTTCTAATCAAAAATGATATCTGTTATTTGTTATTCGGCTGCTATAATCACACATCGAGTTTTATATGCAATTCTTCATTTGTTAATGCAAAGTACAAGTTCTGCAATTGATGTACGGACTCAACATACTTATCCTTGTTATCAAATAAAATATATCGAAATCCACCTGTTTCATTTTCAAGAAGCGGGAAAGGCAAAAGTTGTATTTTCAATTTATTTTTTTCTTTTTCTTCAAATCCTGAAAACTGGAGTAAGTCAGGTTTTAGGGGAATCGGGTTATACTCTTCCGGATTCTTGATAAGAGATTTAACATGATCATAATCAACTGTAACTAATTTTCCTGTAGGATAATATGTAATCATATTTCCTATTCTTATTTAATTAACATTTATCATATCTTAAATTATTATTCAATTTTATATTCTTTTAGACACTTGCTATTGTAACTAATAATGCACCCTTAAAGCAATAAAAACAGTTATTTGTTTTCTGTTTTGTATATAAACAAACAAAGCAGAAAAATCTCTGCTGGCACTGAAAGAAAAGTAAGAATTAAATCAGACAGGATACTTTAGGATGCAAATATGGCTACAATGTAAGGTAAGGCTTAATCATCTATCGCTCTCTTAAAGTTTAGTAGATGCAATGTGACTTTCAAAGGCAGAGGTAAAGTTCTGCTTATAATATTATTAACACACCTGATGATGATTAAACTCTGTTAGCGGTATTATTCCCTTACCTTCATTAACTCCCTCTATATAACATCAATGACATTAATAGTTACCAGAAGCAACATAAGGCTTAATCCTGATTATAAGAAAGTAATTCCGAGATATTTTAATACTGGTAACGAACGTTCTCTGCTAATAATTAATAAGGTGGTGCAGATGGAGGATAAGGATGCAGAAACTTTATTAAGTGATATTTTAATTGAATTCTCTAAGCGGTACAAAAACATTCAATCAGTCTTTTTAAAACATTTTAACTTAACCAAACACTTGCTGCCTGCTGGAGAGCAGCATAATTTATCTGAAGAGAAAAAATTACTTATTGGTTCCTATTTTACGATGGAATATTCTATTGAGGCTGCTGCTTTGTTTAACCCTTCAATTGTCGAAGATCCGGACCAACATGGCGCAGGAGTTGGTCAGAAAAAAGTGATCGTAAGTTTTAGAGCTACCGGTGAAAGCCATATTTCTTCTTTAGTTTTTAGACAAGGTTCATTGGATGAAAATGGAATGATTCATTTAGAGCCGGCAGGAAGGTTTTTTGGAGAGGGGGTCGTTAACCAACAGCATAGGGATAACAAAATGATTTTCGCAACTTTATTATCACAAATGGTGTTGCCTGATAATATAATCAATCATATTTTAGATCAGTTAAAAGACCCGTTTTCTTATAAAGAGATTGAAGTGGTTTTAAAAGATGCCTTACTGCCAATAGAATCGCTTGTAGAAAGAAAGAAAATCAGGTATGACATTCTTAGTATGGTGAACACCAATTACGAGTTACATTTTCCTCCTGATTCGCTGCTTTCAGAACGTGTTATTTTTCCTGTAACACGTGCAGAGAAGAATGGTATAGAGGATGCAAGATTTGTAAAATTTGCAGAAGATGATGGTACCTTTACCTATATCGCAACGTATACTGCTTATGATGGTTCTTTTATTTTACCCCAGTTGATTATTACTAAAGATTTTTGTCATTTTAAAATAACGCCCCTTCACGGAAAAGCAGCAATCAATAAAAACCTCGCTTTATTCCCCCGAAAGATTAACGGGCAGTATGTAATGCTCTCACGTATTGATGGAATTAACAATTATATTATGTTCTCCGATGACATATACTTTTGGGAAGGAGCTGCACTATTGCAACAGCCGAGATATCCCTGGGAATTTGTCCAGATAGGCAACGCAGGTTCGCCTATAGAAACAGAAAAGGGTTGGCTGGTCATTACACACGGAGTAGGGGCGATGCGTAAATATTGTCTGGGTGCAAGTTTGTTTGACTTACATGACCCAACTATAGAAATAGGACGTTTAAAAGAACCACTTCTTGTACCTAATGAAGAAGAAAGAGATGGTTATGTACCTAATGTAGTGTACTCCTGCGGCTCTATCATTCATGGTGATAAATTATTTATTCCTTATGCCGTTTCTGATCATGCCTCGTCTTTTGCAACTGTTCAGGTTAAGGAATTATTGGAGGAGATTTTGAAGAGTGATTAAGAAGATTTTTTTGAGCCGGGGAGGTAGAACAGCAGAACTATAATGCCTAAACATTGCTGAAAAAGCGGGTGCGCTGTACGATAAATTTATCTCCTTTGTTGATAACCTTGAAGGCGGTTGGTAAAAAGCTGAATGATGCCGCGCAATGTTATTCTGATGCTTTAAAACAACTTTCTAAAGGCAGGGGAAATATTGTAGGACGAATTGAGGAATTAAAAAAAATGAGTGCAAGCACAAGCAGGCAGCTTCCTAAAAGGTTGATAGATACAGATGAAGAAAGTAATGATGATGCGTTAAAGTCTATTGGTTAAAATTGTTTTACGCCAGTGTCTTTTTTAGCTCCATGATAAGATATTGTTTTTACTTAAGATAGCTTACAAGTGAGTCCTTTCGTTTAATTCTTCATTCTAGAGAATTATTCCCACTCAAACTTCACACACTCATCACTCACATAATCTTCAGGGTTTTTAATGTATGTTGGTAAGCCCGGCGCTGTTACAAGTTCAGCTGATTTTTCTTTGGCGGCAACCTGTAAGTTTAATTGTAACAGGTTTTGGAGAATAGCGTTAGTATCTGTTGTTTGATTTGCATCAAAGCCATAAGCTTTGGCTACAGCTTTGTCTAAGGTTGTATGTAAATCTTTGATTAGATTTTTGCCAGGTTTTTCTAATATTCTATATAGATCACGCAAACTAAGGTGATGCTGTTGCATTACTCGTGTACGTTCGGCATGTAATGCTTTGGCTGTATCGGCAACATTTCTTATTTGTTTTTCTGTTGGATCTTGTGGAAATGGGAAAGTGTCCCACACGGTATCAGTTGTGTAACGATAATCACCTTTTAGCGTGGAGCACTTTATTTTTAACCACTCAATATGAAAGATTGAATGAATAATTCCGAAGGAATAATCATCTTCAAAATCAAAAACAATAAGCGCAGCATTGGGATTAATTTCTGTAGAAATAAATTCAAAAATTGGTCTTGAAGTAACCTGTGAGCAAGATATATAGCGTTTTTTTGAGTGAATAGCCTCAAGCATATCTTTTCGTCCATAAGCTAATTGCCACCACTTGTTTAGAAAATTAAGATGATGTTTATTAACATTAGCTTTGGGGTTATTTTTTAAAGCTTGTTCATTTAGTTCCTTTTGTTCTTTAGCTGCAGCTTCTCTTGTGGGTTGAACTTTATTTACAACAATCTTATACAACTCTTTATAACTACTTGCTTCAATAACATCTTTCGTTGTAAAGTCAATAACAAATCTTGACGGTTGTGCATTATAATTACCAAGTAATTCAATCCCAATCAGGAAGGGCTTTAACACTTTTTTATATTCTGGATGTTGTTTTAATTGCTTTATACCTTCAGCTTTATTTAGTAAAAACCCCTCATGTCCATGTGTTTGTCCCTGGAATACTTTCTTTGGTTTACGATTACATTCTAATACCCTGGCATCGGTTACATCTGCATGTATGCTTAGACTGCTGTTGATTAAAGGTACTTCGAGCCTTAATAGTTCTTTTTTGGCTTCTGTATATAGCTCTTTAGGTCCTACATAGGGTCCTTTTTTCCAACAGGCGATTGACACAAACACTACCGCTTCACCGCTCCATGTCATACTACTTACAGCACTAAATATTTCCCCGCCATTATCCACTATATAATCAAGGCTTCCTTCACGGCTATAGTTTTGCCGTATAGTATTGGTGCCTACCAATCCTGCATAGCTTCCTTCTTTCATTTGCTTATGCGCTTTATAAAACCAATACACACAAAAGTCAGCACGACCCGGCACTTCGGGGTAAGCAGCTCTTATCTTATTTATATACTCAACACCAAATTCTTCCTGCATTTTATTTTTACTTTGGAAAGGAGGATTACCAATAATTGCATCCACCTGTGGCCATTCGGTTAACAGCGCATCGGCTCTCACAATGTTTTCATCAAGGTTATCCAGTGGCAATGTTTCTTCTTTAAAAAATATGTCCTGTATGCTCATCTCTTTGGCAATCATCAGGGTAACTTTTGCAAGCTCTACGGCATAAGGATTCAAATCAATTCCATAAAATTGCTTTGTTGTTACCATACCATTTTTCAGCTTGTGCTGTATAATTCTTTCTGTATTGCCACGGCGGTTGAACAAGCGATGAAGATGTTTTATTATTTCTTTCTCCAGCAGCTTCATTTCTTTGTATGCTATAAAAAGAAAGTTGCCACTTCCACAGGCAGGGTCAAGAACTTTGTAGCGGGTTAAGTCAGTATGTACTTGTAGGAAGTCATCAAAAGAAGCATCGTGATCATGAGGATTATAAGCCTGTAACAGTGTATCAATCTTTCTTCGCCACGGCTGTACAATTACAGGGTCAACAATCTTTTTTATATCGGTTTCACTAGTGTAGTGAGCGCCCAGTTCATGTCGCTCCTCTTTCTCCATGTTACCTTCGAAAATTGAACCGAAAATAGCCGGATTAATATGCTGCCACCTTTTATCGCAGGCTATGTCAAGCAATTCAACCTCTTTCTTTTCCAATTCAATTGGAATTATTTTGTCAAAAAGCCCTCCATTAAAATAATCAACATCTTTATATTTTCCTGCCGGTGTTTTGCCCGGTAAATTCATTTGTTGAAACAGCCCACCAATCAGATCATAAGTTTCAGGCACTTTGTCAAAACCCTTAGCAGGACTATCTAAACAATCTTTAATTAACCTTGTAAATATTCTGCCCGGAAGGAGTTCTATATCTTCTGCAAAAAGGCAAAGAATACATTGAAGGCAATAATGAATTGCATCTGCTTCTGCAATCACCGGCTTGCGAGCTTTATTTTTTGAGAGACTTTTATATAGCCTTGAAATATACTGGGCAACCTTTGCTGTGACATCTTCTTTATCAACCCTAAAAAGTGGTTTCTTTTCAACAGGCAAAAGAAAGGAAAATGCTTCTGTTCGATTGGGTAAATCATTGAGTTCTATTTTTTCTTGCGGGTCATAAATGTCTTTATCAAAATCATATATCCAGAATTCATCGAAGTTGCAAAGAATAACATATCGCGGACGATTTGGCACCAACTGCTGCCAATAACTAAATGCCTGCTGGTAGTGTATTGAAAGGTCTTCGCCACGTTTTTTCATTTCAATGAGCACACGTGGTTTCCATACAAGGTCGGCAAAGCTGGTACTGCGTTTATCTTTTGCCTTTATGCGAAATTCAAGATTTGCGCCAGCACCTTTTAATCCATGCTCATGCCCTAAAGCCTGAAAGAAATGATCGAGAAATATCTGGGCTTCACCTTTTTCATCTCCTTTAATGTGATTTTCACAATACACTAAAAAGTTTTGTAAAGTCATGTTTAAAGTTAAAGTAGGAAAGATAAGAAAATGAAATACAAAATAACATTGAATACTTGTCCTGCCCCCGTTAATTTAAGTCTTGCGTTCTGCCGTTTGGTTAGTTTAAATGTTCCAACGGATCTCTTAAATCATACATAATAACCGAACTGCGTCACGCAATAACATAAGCTGCAATTTCAGCTAATTCACTTTTCAATAAAAATCGGCTGCCTGTCAATTAACTTTAAGCCGTAACTTTATTAGATGAAAGAATTTGCTCAATTTATCTCCATCAATCCCGAAATAAGATTTGGCAAACCTTGTATTAAAGGAACGCGTATTGCAGTTGGCGACATCTTATCGTGGCTTGCCTCTGATATGTCTCACAAAGAAATACTGGAAGATTACCCTTTGCTGCAAGAAGAGCATATTAAAGCAGCCTTGTTTTTTGCAGCTAATCGCGAAGCAATGGTAAAAATTGTTGCAGAATGAAATTGCTGCTTGATGCAAACTTATCATGGCGTATGATTTCTGTACTGCAGCAACATTTTACAGCTTGCTATCATGTTGATCATTTAGATGAATTGGACATACCTGCAAAGGATACGTACATTTGGAATTATGCCAGAAAATATGATTTAATTATAGTAACGAATGATGAAGATTTCGTTGACTTTATTAACGTGAAAGGCTTTCCGCCAAAAGTTAACCTTTTAATTCAAAGGAAAGTTGATATTGAAATACTTCAAGCTTCTTTAGAAAGTGGATTATTAGAAATTATAAGCAAGTCTCCAAAAAGATGAAAAGACTTTTATGATTTTCGCTGTTATTACCTGCGAAATAAAGCTCCCTTCTATAGTTATAACAATCCACACAAGCGGCAGAAACTTAAATACTACCCGTTTTTCGAACTATCTGCTCGTACAATTTTATATAACTCAAAGCCATTACCTCACTGCTGAATTTATCCATTGCATGCTTTCGGCATTCACATCTGCTAATAGTATTTATCTTACTGAATGCAACAACTGCTTCTTCAATATTATTAACTAAAAAACCAGTTTTACTATCAACAATCAGTTCTTTCATAGAACCTCTATCAAAGGCAATCACAGGCGTGCCGCACATCATGGCTTCTGCCACACTTAAGCCAAATGGTTCTTCAAAACTAATCGGGTGTAATAGTGCAAGTGCATCTCCTAATAATTGGTTTCGTTGTTCTGGCCCTGCATTCCCCAGGTAGAGGACAGAGGAGTTATTAAGATATGGAGCAACCTTTTCATCAAAATAAGATTGGTCCTGTATAAGTCCGCAAAGTATCAGTTTCTTATTTGATTTGATAGCTATCTGAATGGCTTCATACGCTCCTTTGTGAGGATGAATTCTTCCAAAATACAACAGGTAATCTCCTTTTCCGTTACCCACATGAAACTGCTGCTCGTCTAAGCCGTTATAAACAGTATCGAAGTAGGTGAGGTCAGGATGCCTGTCGCTGTTGCTTATAGAAACATAATGGGTATGAGCATTGTATTTTTTATAAACAGGAACTATTTGTTCTGAAGAAAACCCATGTATGGTGGTGATAACCGGAGTACGGATTAAACCGGAATACGTAAGCGGAAGAAAATCAAAATGATTATGGATGATATCAAATGACGCTGCCTGTTCCATCAGATTAGATATGTGCAGACATTCAACAACTTTTGCATCAGCAGGGTATTCCCCTAATGGCTTTTCGCAAACTGACTCCAGTTTTGCTTTTGTAATAGAATCTCCTGTTGCAAATAAGGTTACATCCAATCCTTGTTTTACCAATGCTTCGGTTAATACAGAGGCTACCTGTTCCCACGGGCCATAATTACGTGGCGGCGTACGCCAGGTAATGGAGGCTAAAATGGCAACTTTCATTCTTTCATTGAGGATGTTACTACCATGTGTGATATCCAGTAGGCTAAAGTGCTTTCTGCGCCCTGGTTTAAATTAATTCCTTCACTATGCAATCCATCGGCGCATCCGCCAGTTGAAGGGTCGTACAGTGACAAACCAAGATCATTCTTACCCAGGAACCATTGATAGCTCTGATACATATGGCTTAAGTATTTTTTGTTGCGGGTAAGCCTGAAAGCCTGCTGATAAAAAAGAACCATAGCCATCGCATCAATGCCCTGTTGATCAAACTTTGCAGGTGTGCTTCCCCGTTCAAACCAACCCTGGTTTCCTATGGGGCTTAGGATGCCATAATGAAATACTTTTGATTCTAAAAAACGCATAGATTCGAAAGCGACAGTCAAATAAGAATCATCACTTGTAATCTCATAAGCATTTAATAAAGCAAGCGGTAGTATGGCGTTGTCATAGGTAAGAACAGGTTCAAACCAATGCCATTTATTTTTTTTGTTTTCTTCATACATTTTGACCATTTTGTCAGAAAGCTTTATTACAAGGTCTCTTTTCAAATCATCAGGATAATTGTATTTAATAAACTGACAAATACCGATAATCGAATTGGCAATACCACGTATAGAAACAAGTTTATCAATATGACGATAAGCTTTTATAAATATTTCGGCTCCGGTTTTTTTAAGCATGTGCGAGGAACCATCATTAGCAAGAAAACCCAGGGCCATAATAGTTCTGCCAAATGAATCTTCTGATCCGCGTTCTTCTTCGCACACTTTCGTGTAACTCATAAAATTCTTAAACTCACCATTATCAGTCTGCATGTAATGAATAAAGCTTAAATATACCTGAAGAAGAGGCAGCAATACTGTTTGATTTTTCTTATCCTTACAGGCTAACACCGACAGTAACAAAGCCCGTGAATTATCATCTATACAATATCCTTCTTTCCTGTTGGGTATGTTAAATAGTGCATGTTGGATAATACCGGTATCATCTGTCAAATTTTTTATGTGTAAGAAATTCAATTCCGGCATATCCTCCAACTCGTGCGGGTTTGAATGATGTAATACCTCTGCTGTTTGCATAAATTTATATTATTACTTAATTAAGCCCCGAACCCCTAAAGGGGCCTAAGACATTATAAAATGAACTTACTGATTTTTTTTTGTTACAGTACAAGAGTGCGACGCAAGAGAAGCTAAATAGCAGCACTTCAGTCTGGCTCATAAAAAATAAAACTAACTTTTTTTGCACCCTTAATCAGTTAATATATTGGTTAGATAATTCTTTTGTAAAGAGAGGAGTTCCCAAAATATTATAGAATAAGTTAGCATGTTTCTGACCTACTTTTTCCCATGTAGTATTCCTCGTTTTTAAAAAGGCGTTAGTGCTCATTTCCTTTTTTAGCTGCGGATTTTGCAGAATGCGAATTGCATTTTCAGCTAATTCATTATTCTTACCTGGTGTTAGAATTACACCAGTTTTTTCGTCCAGCATTTCTTTTGCTAAAACAAATGAATTGGAAATAATGGGGCAGCCGGCACTCATTGCATACAAGAATGTTCCACTTACAGCCTGGTTAGGGTCTTTTGAAGTAAACAGGTATATATCTGTTAAAGCTAAATATTCCATCAGTTTTTTGGTAGGAACATATTCATTAATGAGTCTTACGTTTTCCTCTAAGTCGTTAACTGCTATTAATTCCTGCAGGTAGTCCCGGTATTTTTCTCCTTCCTGCTCTAACAAATTCGGATGTGTTTGTCCTAAAACAATATAAATGGCATCAGGAAAAGCGGCGCTAATCTCTTTCATGGCGATAATGCCTTTCTCTATTCCTTTGTTGGGGCTCAATAAGCCAAATGTTGTAAAAACCTGTTTATTCTCAAGACCATATTTACTCTTTAAATCATTTGCATCAATTGTGCTATGAGCATGTGTGCCATGAGGAATGATAATAATTTTATCAGGGCTTATTTGGTAATCTTCCTTCAACAAACGGGCAGAATGTTTGGTCATCACAATTACTTTATCGGCAAGCAATCCTATTGACTGAACAATTTTTAACATTTTAAGACCAGGATCAGGAAGTACCGTATGAAAACGAATGATAAAAGGCTTTTCAAGCAATGATAAAAAGCCAAGTAAATATTCACCTAATTCGCCGCCATATAAGCCAAACTCATGCTCTATGCAAATGAGTTTAACAGATGAATCTGTGTTAATCTTCTTAGCCGTTTGCAGGCAAGAATCCAATTGATGACTATCCATTGTCATACTAACAGGATGTTCATATAATTCTTCGTTCCTTTTTTTATCCAAAGCACAAATATTAATGACCATTTCTTCTGTCATTTCCAGGTTTATCGCATTCACTAAATCCTGCGTAAAGCTGGCTATTCCACATTTTTTTGGTGGAAAAGTACTGATAAAAAAGATTTTTGATTCCTGAATAAATGGTGTCATGTTCTCAATTTTTAAATTTGTTACCAACAGTATAAAGCAACAGTAAATTAACTGTAGCCAATACAATGATTTTTAAATCCCTACAATTTGTCTGCTAAACAAGAAAAATAAAAGGGCAAGTAAAATTTCGCTTATAACAGATATAAGCAGCACTAATGTGAGATACCAAATAGATCTGAAAGCTCATAAAGATAGCTGATTTAATTAATGGTTATGCTGAAACTTTAAATACTATAATATAAGCAAAGATTTTGAACTGCAAGGAAAGTACAGATTGCTTCAGATTGAGGAAGTAAATAAAAAAACATTTGTATTGATAAGTGAAATGTTATCAAGGTCTTTACAATTTGAATAAAATCTTACATAATTCCCAAGAATAAATATCATTATATAATACCAGATAAAAAAATAATAGCAGTTAATTGGCTTACCACAACAGCATTGAATTAATAAAGAGAAGTGCAGCACTCTTAATTATTAATATTGCCTCCAAGGCTTAAGTCAATGCATAGCCTGAAACTGACCTTTTTTTATTATATTATTTAAACATGAATTAAGTTCATTCATGTTTTTTTAAGATTGTTTCATAAAATATTGTGTGTGTCTATACAGCTTCCAACATTTTCACTTTTACTATGTAAAATGCTGATGAGAAGATTACAGAATGTCCTGTTAACATAGTGCATAACTATTTCCTAAGCTGAATTAGGCAAAAACTCGATCTTATAAGAAGAGTTATTAGAAAATAAACGACAGAAACAAGACTTTTAAATTTATGTTTTTATATAAATTAGATAAACATTTCTTTCTATTATTATTTTATCAAATGCCATGCGTATATTAAAATATTACAATACTATTTTTTAAGGGTTACAAGGGCTTACAGTTAACTAAAAAATATCCTTTATACTAATTACTTCAGTAAAATTTGTAGCAGTTCTTCAGGCTGTTTTTATTTTTTTTCACTTGAGTTTATTGCTAATTTTTTTTGTAAGTTTTTCATGTCCATGCTTACTTTGTTGTCTAAAACCCTCGCATATACTTGTGTCGTACGAAGACTTTTATGGCCTAACATTTTACTTACAGTTTCGATAGGTACTCCATTAGATAATGTGACTGTGGTTGCAAAAGTATGCCTGGCACTATGAAAAGTTAACTCCTTTTTTAAACCTGTACAATCAGCTATTTCTTTTAAATAAGAATTCATTTTCTGGTTTGAAAGAACTGGTAGTAAAGTTCGGTCTGCTACGGCTTTGGGATGAGATTTGTATTTATCTATAATATTTATTGCATCTGGCAGCAACGGAATTCTTGAAGCTGTCCCTGTTTTAGTGCGTGAAGTAAATATCCATAAGTCGCCGTCAATGCCTTTACCAATGTCTTCTGCTGTAAGTTTTGCTACATCCGAATATGATAATCCTGTAAAACAACTGAAAATAAATATATCTTTTACCATATCTAAGCGTGAGTTTGAAAATCTCTTTTCTGCTACTTTTTTTAGCTCATCACTCATCAAATAATTTCTGTGTGTCTCAGCAGTAGTTATTTTAAAAGACTTGAATGGATCCTGCTTAATAGATCCATTTGCAGCACATAAACGAACGATCTTCTTTAGCTTTTTTATATGGGACATTGCAGTATTATGTTGGTTTTGCTGACTGGTCTTTAAATAAAATTCATAATCTATAATAAACTGATTGGAAATTCTTGCAACAGGGTAATCATTTATCTTAAACTTCCATTTAATAAAAGCTTCCAAAGAATTATAAGCAGTTTTAAACTTTTTTAAAGCTCCTATAGCAAACTCTTCTCTTTTCACCAGCTGTTCAAACTGCTTATTATGATAGTCATATATCAATAAGATCATATTTCCTTTATCTTCTTTACCGGTCAATTTATTACGTATGGCATCAGCTGTTATCATTTCTCCGCTAAGTGATAACTCCTTTTCTGCCACATATACTTCACTTAACAAAGTATCCAGATGATTATTTAAGCGGTTTGTCTCCTCTTTTTTTCCGATAACCCGTTCGGATTGTCTGTTCCATTTTGCGGGATCACACTCTCTTTGAGTTGATATTTCTACTCTAAGTCCGTCAATTGTTAATCTCATGTAAATGGGCATGTCGCCGTTACAATAATTCTTTGGTTTTTTTAAATGAAAGTGAATTTTAAAGCTCTTGTTCATACCGCTAATTTTTTTAAGGTTATAAAATTAGTATAGAGGTTAGGTAGAAACAAGATGTTCAGTACTTGAACAGGTTGATAGTCAACTACTTATTAGTGTAATCGAGAGTCAATTAAATTAGAATCTTTTACTCTCGATTTACTCTCGCTAACATTGCGTTTTTTTGAGCAATTTTGAAAGTTTTTTAAATAAAAAACCTCATAAACATAGTATTTATGAGGTTTTGAGCGATTTTGACAAATTCTCTGTGATCTGGCTGGGACTCGAACCCAGGACCCATACATTAAAAGTGTATTGCTCTACCAACTGAGCTACCAAATCTTATTCTTTAAATCTTATATTCCCTTTTTGTTTTGGGAGTGCAAAAATAGGGTTACAGCTATTACCTGCCAAATTTTTTGAAAACCCTTTTTCACTTGTCGTAGATATTCCTATTCAACTTTTATATGAAGCAACTCTGTTATTTTTGCAAAATTCAATATTAGTTTATGTCTTATTTTGCTGATAAAGTTGTTGTTGTAACCGGGGGAAGCGAGGGCATCGGAAAAGCCCTGGTTGAACTTTTATTGCAAAAAGGAGCACGTGTTGCTACCTGCGGACGTAATTATGAAAAGTTATACGAGCTTCAGACCAACCAGGCAGGAAGACCATTACATATTGCAACTGCTGATGTAAGTAAAGAAATTGATTGCCGTAATTTTATTGCTTCAGTTATAAAGACTTTCGGTACGATTGATATCCTTATAAATAATGCAGGAGTTTCTATGCGGGCACTGTTTAAAGACGTTGACCTTGAAACTTTGCATACCCTTATAAATATAAACTTTTGGGGAACAGTTTACTGCACAAAATTTGCTTTGAACGAAATTATTAAAAATAAAGGTACTATTATTGGCGTTTCATCAATAGCAGGGTTTAGAGGATTACCAGGCAGAACAGGCTACAGTGCAAGCAAGTTCGCAGTGAACGGTTTTCTTGAAGCATTAAGAACCGAAGTTATGGATGATGGGGTAAATGTAATGTGGGTTAGCCCGGGTTTTACCACCAGTAATATACGAAATGTTGCGCTGGATAAAAATGCAAAACCACAAAAGGAAAATCCTATGGATGAAGACAAAATGATGAGTGCGGAAGAATGTGCAGATTATATTTTAAAGGCTATAGAAAAAAAGAGACGAACAATGGTACTTACTTTTCTCGGCCTTCGTACAGTATTAATGAATAGGTTTTTTCCGGCACTTACTGATAAATTGGTAAGGAAGTTTTATTTTAAAGATGGGGAGCTGGTGAAATAGGTAAGCCCCGCCTCAGGGAGAAGAGAGAAAAACCTTTTTTGCAGCTACAATTTGCCAACTAAAAACAAAAACAATAAAAGAAGCAATAGTCTGGTACTGAATCAAAAGTATGTCTATAATTACACTTACAACAGATATTGGCCAGCAGGATTATTTGGTGGCCGCAGTGAAGGGTCAGTTATATAGTGTGAGTGAAAGCCTTACTATTGTTGATGTTTCTCACCAGCTTTCTTCGTTTAATTATCCGCAGGCGGCCTACTTTTGCGATAGTGCTTTCAGACATTTTCCTGCGGGCACTTTTCATATCGTGCTGGTAAATATGTTTGATCAGAAACCTGAACAGATGTTGCTTGCTTACCACAACCAGCAGTATATTGCCTGTGCAGATAATGGATTACTAACTATGATTATTGACGGGGCTCCTGAAAAAGTTGTAGGTCTGCCTCTTCCTGAAAATGAAAGGCCGACTACCCTTACCTGTACCAAGGTTATTACTAATGCTCTGTGGCAGATACTGGCAGGTAAAGACCTGAATTATATCGGCGAGTCTGATATAACAATTGTTGAAAAACTAAGACTAAAATATGTAAATAGTCCTACTACAATGGAAGGACAGATTTTGTATATTGATAATTTTGAAAACGTAATTGTAAACATTACCAAAGAAGATTTTGACCGTGAAAGAAACGGACGCAGATTTAAAATCGTATTTAAGCGTGACGAAGTTATTGATACAATAAGCGAGACATATGCATGTGTGCCCCAGGGCGAGAAAGTTGCTTTTTTCAATTCGGCTGGTTATCTTGAAATTGCTATAAATAAAGGTAACGCTGCAGGGCTTTTTGGATTACAGGGATTTTCTGAAGCAATGCAAAAACAAAGTATTGCTTTGCAAAACAAGTGGTTTTATCAAACTGTAAAAATTTTTTTTGAATAATGTTGGTAAGAGTGGTTAAGATGACATTTAAGACTGATGCTGTTGAAGCGTTTAAAGCTTTTTTTGAAAATCGAAAAGAAAAAATAAGAGGTTTTGAAGGATGTACACATCTTGAGCTTTGGCAGGATAATATTCATACAAATATCTTTTTCACCTATAGCCGTTGGAATAATGAAGCTGCTTTAGCTCGCTATCGCAATTCAGCCTTTTTTAAAGATACTTGGCAACAAACGAGGCAAATGTTTGCAGCAAAAGCTGAAGCCTGGTCAGCAGATCAGGTTGCTATTATGCCTTAGGGCTGCTATTTTTACAAATACATGAAAATTTTACTTAAACCGCTGCAATGGATTTACTCTATATATGCGCTGCTTATGTTTGTTGCTATTATGATGGTGGTCGTTCCCCTTGTGGTAGTAGCTTCCTTTTTTGGCAGAATAAAAGGCGGAAATTTTATTTATAAAGTTTGCAAAATTTGGGGCTATCTCTGGTACTTTTTCATCGGTATAAGACATAAGAATATATATGAAGTTCCTCAAGATTTTACCCGGCAATACATATTTGTAGCTAACCATATTTCTTACATGGACATCCCTCCTATTGTTATGGCTATAACTCAGCCGGTAAGAGTATTGGCAAAATATGAATTGTCAAAAATTCCTGTTTTCGGCTTCATTTATAAAAGTGCAACTGTACTTGTAGATCGCAGTGATGCAGAAAAAAGGGCTCAAAGTATAGCAGAAATGAGAGATTTTCTGCGGAAGCATATTTCTATATTCATTTTTCCTGAAGGCACTTTTAATGAAACAGGTGCTCCGCTCAAGGATTTCTATGATGGGGCATTTAGAATTGCCATCGAAACAGAAACACCAGTCAAACCTATATTGTTTCTTGATTCAGTTAGCCGCTTACACTACAAGAGTATTTTTTCGTTAACTCCCGGCCCGTCAAGAGTAGTTTTTATGGATGAAATTCCTGCAGCAGGAATGACAATGGACGATATGCTTGCGTTAAAACAAAAAGTACATGAAATTATGGAAGCGGGGTTGATAAGGTATGTCCAAACTCCTAAAGGGCTCTAAACAAATATTGCGACTCTATATCAACTACCTGATATAAAAAAGCTACTCTATTTCTTTTTATTTCAATGCATTATCCTTTTTAATATAATACCCTCACCTTAATAGTTTCTTTTACCCCTTTTAATAACTCTGAAGCATGCCCTGAAAATTTTTTATCTACATCTAAAACTACGTATCCAATCTCATCATTCGTCTTCAAATACTGGGCAATTATATTTATGTCATGAAGAGAAAGCTGGGTATTTATAGCGCTTAATACACCGGGAACATTTCTGTGTATATGCAAAATACGGTGTGTTCCTTCCTGCGGCGGTAGCGCCAGGGGCGGAACAGTATGTGAGCCATTTGTTACGCCTTTTTCCAAAAACTGAAAAAGTTTGTTGCTTACATCTTCGCCTATATTTTGTTGCGCTTCTTCTGTACTTCCGCCTATATGTGGTGTAAGAAGAACATTAGGAAGGTTCTGTAAAGGACTTACAAATTCGTCCCCATTCTTTTTTGGTTCTGACGGATATACGTCTATAGCTGCACCACTTATGTAACCCTCACTTATGCTTGCCGCTAATGCTTCCAGGTCTACGACTTGCCCTCTTGCATAATTTATGAGAATAGATCCTTTTTTAAATTCATTTAGCAATTCTTTATTTACCAGGTTTTTTGTAGCTGCTGTCTCCGGTACATGCAGCGATATAACATCTGCAAGGGATGCCAGTTCCTGCAGAGATTTTACAGCCACAGCATTACCCAACGGCATTTTTGCTTCAACATCGTAAAAATAAACTTTCATACCAAATGCTTCAGCAAGAATGCTAAGCTGGCTGCCGATATTTCCGTAACCAATTATTCCCAGTGTTTTTCCACGCAGTTCATAACTGCCTTTTGATTCTTTCATCCACACACCCTGGTGAGCCGATTTATTTTTATCCGGTATGCGTCGTATGAGCATTATTGCTGCGCCAATAACCAGTTCTGCTACACTTCTTGTATTGCTGTAGGGTGCATTAAAAACAGTAATACCCATTCTTGTAGCAGCATGCAGGTTTACCTGGTTAACACCAATGCAAAAGCATCCGATAGCCTGTAATTTTTTTGCTGCCCCAAGCACTCTTTCAGTTACCTGCGTTTTGCTTCTTATACCTAATAAGTGAACGTCCTTTACCGCTTTCACTAATTCATCTTCAGACAGAGCACCTGAAATTGTTTTCACGTTGCTGTAACCATTATCTTTAAAAACTGATACAGCCTTCGGACTGATGTTTTCGAGAAGTAAAATATTTATTTTTTCTTTAGGGTAACTTGTTAGTTGATTATTCATTAAACCTGTTTTCTGTTTTTTGCGAAAATAATACATTAAACCTGTTTAGATAGCACTATAATAAAACAGAAAAGTGAATACTTAATTTTCTAATTCACAAGTTATTGAAGAACTTTGTTGCAAACTACTCAAATCCAATATATTGTCTATCTTTAAACTTTTATGACAACAGTGATAAAACCATTTAGAATATTGATAGCCGATGATGATACCGATGATGTACAGTTAACAAAAGATTGTTTTAGCGAAAACCAGTTACCTATACATGTAAAAGACGTTGGTGATGGACAGATATTAATGGATCATTTAAAAGGAATAATGAATGTTTCCAATTCGAGAGATCTTCCTCAACTGATACTTCTTGATTTGAATATGCCACGCAAGAATGGACTTGAAGCATTAAAAGAACTAAAACAAGACGATGCGCTGCGCAAAATACCTGTCGTTATTTTTTCAACCTCTCAAGCCTCAAAAGACATTGAAAAAGCTTATGAATTGGGCGCAAGCTGCTTTGTCAGTAAGCCTAATACCTTAGAAGAATGGTGCGACAAAATGGGCAAGCTTGGCCGTTTTTGGATTGAGTGTGTACGTGTCAGCAGTTAAGTACATTTTTTTATCTCTTCAATTTTGTTAATCTTTCTCTTTTTGCACACATCGTGTGGATAAGGAATAGTATTTGGTCAGGCAATAAAATGCAGGCGAAAAACGTTTAGGTGTTTCCCCTATTTTTGCCGCAATTAAAAAAGAAAAGTTTTTGAAACGTCTGTTATTGATAGTGTTTATTGCCTCATTATTTGCATGTAAACAAAAAGAAAATAGCAATTACTCAACAGCTAAGGCTGCCCGGGATAACTACAGACAGCTTTCTCCTGACGAAAAAGAGTCTTATAAGACTGCAGTAATACATATGTATGACTCTATCTTAGAGAAACATGGCTTCAACGGCAGCATTTTAGTTGCCAAAAACGGAGAAGTTCTTTTGGAAGATTATCACGGCTATTCAAATCCTGTCACAAAAGATACCATTACTTCATCCACTGCATTTCACGTGGCTTCTGTGTCAAAAACATTTACAGGCATGGCGATCATGAGGTTATGGGAGGAAAATAAACTAAATCTTGATGATTCTCTGCAGGTTTTTTTTCCTGAATTTCCTTATTACGGTATAACTGTAAGAATGTTGTTAAGCCACCGCAGTGGTTTGCCTAACTATGTTTATTTCATGACCGCGGATCCGGCATGGAAGAGTAAAATTGCAACCAACAATGATATGTTGCAATTTATGATAGAAAAAAAACCAGCCCTTTATGGTTATCCTGACAGGGGTTTTCATTATTGCAATACCAACTTTGCATTACTTGCTTTAATAGTAGAAAAAGTATCAGGTCAACCTTTTCCGGAGTACCTAAAAAATACAATCTTCACACCTCTGGGTATGACCCATACCTTTATTTTTTCGAAAGAAGACTCTGCTGATTATCGTCCAAGTTTTCAGCCAAATAACCGCCCTTTTCCACTTGAACCTATGGATTGTATCTACGGCGACAAAAACGTGTACAGCACTGTTCGGGATATGTACTTATGGGACCAGGCTTTGTACAATAACCGTGTGGTTTCTCAGGCCACATACGAAGAAGCAACAAAACCTTACAGTTTGGAAAGGCCTTCAATTCACAATTATGGCCTTGGATGGCGGCTGATGATGTTGCCGAACTCAAAAATTGTTTATCATAACGGCTGGTGGCATGGCAATAATACTGTATTTACCAGGCTTGTAAATGATACGGCAACTATCATTATACTTAGTAACAAGTTTAACAAAGCCATCTATGCAGGCATGAAGATCGGGACTGTTTTCACTAACAGTAAAAAAACCGAAATACAAAAACCCTTAGAGTAAGTCTGAAACGGTATATTTGGGATTGGTGGGATTTAGAGGATATGGAAAAACAGGAACAATGGCTTTGGTTTATCAATATTAATGTAATAAGAAAGGTAATCTATAGGGAATAACAAAAGGACTTCGGAGGCAAAACGATGTCTCCTTATAACACTTTGCCGTTATCTCGGTATCATAAAATTTATAATTAATTACAAGGACAGAAGCTGCAATTCCTAAAAATTGAACAAGGCCAACTATGTAAACATTTTTTATAATTGATTTTTCTACTGACTGTATCCTGTCAACTAAATCAATCTTATCTCTTTGAGTTAAAAATAACTCTTTGCTTATTTCAAACTTTTGATTTTGTCACTCGTCAATCTCACTCAATACTTCAAAAATAAAACCTGGCATCTTCTTTTGAAAAATTATACCTTGAAAATGTTTCTGATACCTTGTATTTTAGAAATGCTTCCATTTTTTATGTTGTTCATTGTAAAGGGAAGATATAATTTTTTTAAAATTTAAACATTAAAATGAAGATGTACAACGTTGCTTAAGTTGTTGGAGATTAAATACTGTATAATTGACCCAGCTAATAATATATGAAAATTTTATCTGCAGAACAAATACGCAAATGGGATGAGTTTACAATATTAAACGAGCCTGTAAGATCCTTAGATTTGATGGAAAGAGCATCAGCCAAATGCACTGCATGGATAAAAAAAAGATTTCAGGACAAAGCCTTTAAAATCTTTTGTGGCAAAGGAAACAATGGGGGCGATGGTTTGGCTATTGCACGTCAACTGGCAGAGAAAAATATTTTGTGTGATGTGTACATAGAAGAATCCGGCTCTTTAGGAACCGATGACTTTCAGGCAAACCTTAACCATCTTCACTCCTGTCCTGTTCAGATACATTTTATTCAACATCCGGATTTCTTTCCTGAAATTGATGAAAATAATATCGTTATTGATGCATTGTTCGGTTCAGGTCTAAACCGGCCTATGGCGGGTTTATCAGCTTCATTAGTACAACATATAAACACTTCAGGTGCGATTGTTATTTCGATTGATTTGCCAAGTGGTATGTTTTGCGATAAGGCAACAGATGCTGAGGCAGTTATAAAAGCTGATTATACGCTTACTTTTCAAATTGAAAAGTTATGTTTTCTTTTTCCTGAAAACGAACCTTTTTTTGGTGACGTACACGTTGTAGATATTGGTTTACATCCCGGTTATTTATCAACCGCCACTTCAATTTTCAACCTCGTCGATTTAGTACTTATTAAAAAAATTTATAAGCCACGTAAAAAATTTTCACACAAAGGGACTTTTGGCCATGCACTGATTATTGCGGGTGAAAAAGGAAAAATGGGTGCAGCAGTCTTATGTGCAACTGCATGCCTGAGAACAGGAGCCGGGCTGGTAACAGGCATGGTGCCGGAAGAACAATTTGAAATAATTCAAACGGCATTGCCTGAAGCTATGGCGATGGCTCATACCGAAATGGAAACACTTGATTGGTCTAAATACACGACAATAGGCATAGGCCCCGGTATTGGAACCGGGTCGGAAGGTGCAATGCTGCTGCAGGAAGTTTTATCACATTTTAATAAACCGATAATAATTGATGCTGATGCTTTAAACATACTTTCAGCTAACCCCGAATTATTAACTGATTTGCCTCCCGGCAGTATTCTTAGCCCGCACCCTAAAGAATTTGAGAGACTATTTGGAAAGACATCAGACCACCTGGAAAAAATACAAATAGCCCGGTCATATGCTCAAAAGTTTTTTATATATATAATAGTAAAAGGCCACAATAGTGTACTTGCCTGTCCTGATGGAGAAGTATATTTTAACAGCACCGGAAATCCCGGTATGGCAACCGGTGGCAGCGGTGATGTGCTAACAGGCATTCTTACAGGTTTACTTGCACAAGGTTATTCATCAAAAGAAACCTGCCTGATGGGAATGTTTCTTCATGGACTGGCTGCAGATATTGGAGCAGGAACTGTATCGCAGGAGGCTTTGATTGCAGGAGATATCATTAAAAATTTAGGCAGCGCTTTTCTTTCTATCAGTTCTTCTGTTTGAATTCATTCATCATTTTGCAATAAAAAATCTGCAAAAAATAAGGATTGCACATTAAAGCGTTAATATAACTGTTTTAACCTATTTTTGAAACCTTCAAAACAAACGAAACGATTGATATGGACAAATTGATTTATGCCGTTCCGGCTATGGGTATTATCGGGCTACTCTACACATTTGTTAAGTTCAACTGGGTATCTAAGCAGGATGCCGGCACGGATCGAATGAAAGAAATAGCCAGGTATATACAGGAAGGGGCAATGGCATTTTTAAGAGCTGAGTATAAAATTCTTACTTATTTTGGAATTATAGTTGCCATCCTTTTAGGCTTTATGGGAAGCCAAAATCCTGATTCTCATTGGTCTATTGCCGTTGCTTTTCTTATCGGCGCTTTCTTTAGTGCCATGGCTGGATTTATAGGTATGCGTGTCGCTACAAAAGCCAATGTTCGCACTGCTCACGCTGCCAGAACATCCTTATCAAAAGCTTTGAATGTTTCATTTACCGGAGGTGCAGTAATGGGAATGGGTGTTGCCGGATTGGCTGTTTTAGGTTTGGGTGGATTATTTATAATACTTATCAAAATTTTTGCTCTGGGTGCTTCGTCTGCATCTGCTGATGTTACGCGGGCAATTGAAGTATTGACTGGCTTTTCTTTAGGAGCTGAAAGTATTGCCTTATTTGCACGTGTGGGTGGCGGTATCTATACCAAAGCGGCCGATGTAGGCGCTGACCTTGTTGGTAAAGTGGAAGCAGGAATTCCTGAAGATGATCCACGTAATCCTGCAACTATCGCTGATAACGTTGGTGATAATGTAGGAGACGTGGCCGGTATGGGCGCTGACCTTTTTGGTTCCTATGTAGCCACCGTACTGGCAACTATTGTATTAGGACACGAGGTTACAACCAGTACCGGAGAGGCTCTTGCTGATGGCTACTCAGGTTTCTCTCCTATTTTATTGCCGATGGTTATTGCAGGTGTAGGAATTCTGTTTTCGATTATAGCAACTTTTTTTGTTCGTATTAATGATAAAGACGGTTTACATACTGCTGTTGTTCAGAAAGCTTTGAACATGGGCAACTGGGGCTCAATTATTTTAACCGCTATTGCTTCTTATTTCCTGGTAAACTGGATTTTGCCTGGTGGCAATCTGTACCTAAGCAGAGATATCCGGCCAACAGGAGAAGAATTGCAAAGTATCGCCTATTTTACAAAATACGGAGTAATGGGTGCGATTGCTGTAGGATTGATAGTCGGAACTTTAATGAGTATTATTACCGAACATTATACAGCAATGCATAAGGGTCCGGTAAAAAGTATCATTCGTCAGTCAGCTACAGGTCATGCTACTAATGTAATAAGTGGTTTGGCAGTAGGTATGCAAAGTACTTTTTTACCAATACTTGTTTTAGCTGCAGGTATTTATGGCAGTTACCATTTTGCCGGTTTGTATGGCGTTGCCATTGCTGCTGCAGGTATGATGGCAACAACTGCTATGCAACTGGCGATTGATGCTTTCGGACCCATCGCAGATAATGCAGGTGGTATTGCTGAAATGAGTGAGCTGCCCAAAGAAGTACGCGAAAAAACTGATATTCTTGATGCTGTTGGTAATACAACTGCTGCTACCGGTAAAGGTTTTGCCATTGCTTCTGCCGCGTTAACTGCACTTGCTTTGTTTGCTGCATTTGTTGGTATTGCAGGTATTAGGGGAATTGATATTTATAAAGCTGATGTATTAGCCTGCCTGTTTGTAGGTGGAATGATCCCATATTTATTTTCATCATTGGCCATAAAAGCTGTAGGTGAGGCAGCCATGGCAATGGTTGAAGAAGTGCGCAGGCAATTCAGAACTATTCCTGGTATAATGGAAGGAACGGGTAAGCCTGAATATGATAAATGCATTGCCATATCTACCGAAGCATCGATAAAGAAAATGATGCTGCCTGGTGCTATCGCTATTATTTCTCCATTAATTATAGGATTCGTTTTTGGTCCTGAAGCTTTAGGTGGTTTTCTTGCGGGAGCAACCGTAAGCGGTGTTTTATTGGGAATATTTCAAAACAATGCGGGTGGTGCGTGGGATAATGCTAAAAAGAGCTTTGAAAAAGGGGTTGATATTAACGGAACGATGCATTATAAAAAATCGGAACCACATAAAGCTTCGGTAACCGGAGATACGGTCGGGGATCCATTTAAAGACACTTCCGGCCCTTCAATGAATATACTTATTAAATTAATGTCTATCGTCTCACTCGTAATAGCTCCTACCCTTGCACATGTTTATCACACTAAAGATAATTCCGGAATACGTACCAGTATCATTAAAGAAAGAACTATCGATATTTCTTTAAATAATGGAACACCTGAAGCTGTAAATACACCAAAAAATGATGTAAGTGAAAATCGTGATGCACTGTTAGCAGCTTTGAAAATAGATGGTCTAACATCCTCTCTGAATGCATGCGTTGAATTTATAAATGGTAAATTAATAATTGATGGTAAAGAACAAAGTGCAGCTATTCTTAAAAGATATAAAATGTTTTTACGTGAGAGATTAAAATAACTTTCAATTCATTTTTTTAAGCAACTAATTAAAGTTATATCACTGCAAAAAAAAATTTTATTGCTTTGATGATAGAGTTTTTTATAGATTTTTATTAAATAAACTCAATTTATATTTTATTACTATTATCCTACTTCTACATCTAAAAGTATGATGTGTTCAAATTCAAATTGCCTCTATTTGGTTAATAATGAAGAAAGTCGTCCTTTTCCTGTTGCTTTCACTTACATTGTTTGCTTGTACTTTCACCCGGGATATTAGCTATGTAAAAATGTATTCAGTAAGCGAAACAAAAATTGCAGTTCTTGAACAATGCCGTTATCCTTGTCATCCCGGAATTCTTTTTGTAAACGTACATGACAATGAAAATACAAGTGTAAAAGCTGCTAAACAATATCTACATGAAATTGGCGGAAGATTAATTAACATTGAAAATAACGGAGAAAGGCTTATAAATTTCAGGCACAAAGGCCGATACTTTTCATTTGATCCTAATCGGATTTTTTCTTCTGCCGGAATCGATTCAACCATTAAAATTCTTTCTGACCATTACGACCTAAGCGCCGCAAAGGAAGTTTCAAAGTTCGCAGCAATGCTTGTCGCTGACTTTATTGACAGCACTAATCTTATCATTTCATTGCACAATAATATGGATAGTTCACTTTCAATATTAAGTTATAACAATGAAAAGATGATAAATCTAGGTTTAGGTAAGGTTTTCATAAATCCAAACATGGATGCTGATGACTTCATATTAACCACAAATACCAGTCTTTTTAAAAGGATAAAAGAAAAAAATATAAATGTAGTATGGGAGAATGTTGATGCAATTGCAGATGACGGTTCACTATCTGTTTATGCTGCGCGTCATAACATACCCTATCTAAATGTCGAGGCTCAACATGAACATTCAGAAGAACAGTTAGCTATGTTAAAACTTCTGGAAGGCATAATAAAAGAGTATAGAGAGGAAATAAGATAATGAGAAGGATAATATAATAAGACGAGCGTATTCCTTGTATCCGTAAGCCTACCTGGCTGCATCAACATTACTACTTGCCCGGTTTTATCCAGAAATAACATCGGGCAATCTTCTTAAAAAATACAATTTAAAACCAAACATATCATCAGGTGAAATGTGGTACACTTCGAACCCATGCTTTTTATAAAAGTTGAAATTCCTTTCGTTAGAGGTTTCAAGATAAATGGGCGTTTGCTCATTATTACTTCTTGTAATAACTTCCTGTAACATTGAGGATCCTACTCCCCTGCCCTGTTCTATTTTTTTTAATCCTATGAACCATATGTATATATATTCCTCATCCTGCGGATGAAATTGGTTTATATACTTTTCTCTTCGCAGAGCTTTTCCAATACCTTCTATACCGGTAACTTTTAATACAAAACGTAAGGTAAGAAATGCTTCTTCCAAAATCGGAAGCTTATCATCAGAATTGCTGCAAACGATGACGCCTGTATGATCTTCGGTAATATAAATCTGACCCGTTTCAATACATGCTTCAAAAGAGTAATCCATCAAATGCCTTATCCTCTCTCTTCTTTTCGAATCCTGTTTTACAATCCAGTTAACAGTCTTATTTGTTTCAAAACAATCTGATAAAATCTCTATAACTTTTTCTTTATGTGTTTTGTCTGCCTCAATCATATTATCTTACCTGTGATTTATATCTAAAGTTAAGTTGTTTTTTGAGCTTGTTGTCTTACTTTTAAATATTTAAAAAACAACTTTTAAAGCAGTAATAAAAGTCGAATTATGTCAATAACTAATGAATTCATTCAACAAACGCTTCCCTTAGCAAAACAATATTGTCTTTTCATATTAAAACCAGGACCGTCAAGAAATCAACCGAATGCTGATCAAATACAGTGGGAACATACGTTACCTTTTTCAGTTAAGGGAAGACGGCATACTCTCTATTACCTGCCCTGTTATGGATGAAAGCAATGTAATGGGAGTTGGCAATCTCAATACTTCAAATATTGAAGAAGCAAAATCACTTTTAGATGAAAAACCTAATGTAAAAGCAGGTCGTCTTATTTATGAAATACATCTTTGCATGAGCTTTCCGGGGGACGGGTTGAAGTGAAAACAGCAGCATTTACAGGGCTTATCATTTCGGCAACCTGACAGATATACCTAATTCAACAAAGTTATCAGGAGCATTTTTTGAAATAGCTGCACCACCAAAAATATCAAACTGAAGGTTTGGCGTTACCTGGTAAAGAAGACCGGCATCAAAGGTGTTTTTTGCATCTTGCTCCTTGGATATATATCCGAAAACCTCGGCAAAAACTTTAAACTTATCCGTAATCTCAAACTGGGGACTGAGACTGTAAAAAAATTCTCCATGTACGTCATCCTCTTCCCATTCTTCGCCAATATTATATATCAAGGAAAGTTTTTTAGTTAATGAATTTTCCATGGCTAAACGAAAAAGCGGAGCAACAAAATCGCCTTTAAAATCAGGTGACGCTAATTTTGGAATATCTGCCATTGCTATCAACGAAGTCTTAGGAAGCGCTCCTTTTTCATCAAAAAGGTTATATTTAAATCCTACCTTGATTGGCTCCAGTCCGCTTGCTGTCTTATGCTTATCGGGGGTATACTCATAATCAGCTTCCTCTTCTATCAACACACGTAATTCCAGCTTCTTGTTTAACCCGTATTTAAAAGAAGCTGAAGGATATAAATATTCATTACTACTCTCTCCTTCATTGTTATCGTGCTCCTTTCTAAACCCGGCCTCAACCTGAAAACGATTTTTTAGAACAACAGCCGGCGAGAATGACTCACTTGGCCGGTCCGTTTCCATGTTATCATTTTGAGCAGCAGCAGCAAGCGGAAGCAGACATACCACTTTTAAAATATTTTTCAGTTTTTTCATTAATTAAATT
>JAABUS010001937.1_pt1 | contig 41846 bp, 36 predicted proteins | sample 5560161 | NCBI WGS metagenome assembly JAABUS01 (sample SAMN10711885, study PRJNA513376) | rock metagenome | isolation source: Antarctica rocks | place: Antarctica: Victoria Land, Trio Nunatak nord | collected 2016-01-04
TTTTTAAAGCGTTTACCTTTTCTTCCCTGTCTTCTGCTTCAGGATAGGCCCCTTTCCCTTTCTGAAACGTTAGCCCTGATTCCTTATCTATATTATAGACCTGCGCTTTTTTATAGGTAGCCCCGTACGTCTGTTTGATCCATTCGATTAATAGCGGCCCTGTCCGGCCGGCACTATTAAAACCATAAGCATCCGGCTGCTTATTTAACAGCACGCCCTTTATTGACTGTAGCTCAGTTGCGGCAAGACGGGTGTTCCTTCCGGGTTTCACTTTGTCGGTCAACGCTTCAACCCCGCCCGCATTTAAGCGGTTTGCCCAGTTGCAGATCGACTTGAAGGAAGCCTCGTAGATGGGTTCTAATTCCTGGGGCCTTTTTCCTAAGGATACCTGGTAACAGGCATAAAGCCTTACGGCTTGCTGGAACTTTTCATCTTTTCGCAAAAGAGGCCCTAGCTCTTCTGGTGGGTGATTTTTTATCTTTAATGCAACCTTGCCCATACCAGAAAGGTACGATTGTTTATTCAATTGTAAAAATATATTAGACTTTATTTAAGCAGCACGAATGCCCAACAGGGTATTGCCAAAAGCGGAGATTAACATTATCTATTAGAACATGTTTAAATTTGGATTAGCATATTCTTGCTAAAATGACAGATAAAAAGGTTAGTTGAATAAAAGCCATAGAAGCGGCGGGTGTTTTCTGATAATCTTTAGCTAACCTTCTAAAGAAATTCAGCCATGCAAAAGAGCGTTCCACCTGCCAGCGCCCTTTCTGAGGGACGAATCCTGGCTGTGATTCCGGCTTTCGTGTAATTTCCATTTTCCATTTGTATAACTGCTCTACAACTTTACTGAATTCGCCCCGGTAAGCCCGGACAATGCCTATCCGCTTGCTGTTCTTTTCGATCTGCCATAACCACCCATCGAGTCATGTACATCGGCAGCAGAAACACTGATTGCCAGCGGTAAACCCAGCTTATCTACTGCCAGATGTCTTTTTCGGCCGTTCAATTTTTGCCACCATCTATCCCCGTTTCTATCGCTATAAAACCTACTTTTTTTACACTTTGACTGTCTATGGCCACTGCACCGGCCTGGCTTTCCATTTGCTGTCGTTCCCTTTCATTTATCACCAGTTCATCCAAAAAGCCGCTCAAAATCCCTGTCTTGCCCCATTTGCTAAAGTAATAATAGACCAATTGCCAGGGCGGGTACTTACTTTCCATATTCCGCCCTTGTGCCCCCCCCCCCGTCCGGGTAATCCATAACAAACCGTTAAAAATAGCACGAAGCGGATATTTTCGCTTCCGCTCTTGTATTTCCAACCTTTTTTTTCAATTTCCCATTGAGGATCGTTCAGCTCTGTAAACTTTGTTTGCATCGTTTGATTTGTGGTAAAACCAAACTACTGACCAATTCGCATTTTTCATAATTCTTCCCAAACTAAAATTTAAACATGTTCTAATAGCCAGTTTAAATTTTGCTTAATAATATTTCATGCTTCTTTTATCACCTAAAAATCATTGTATTATGCTTTTGTCATGCCGGACTTGTTTAGGCATCCCACATAATTAGCTTGTTGTTTTGTCCTGAGGGATCCCAGAATAAGTCCGGGATGACAACCGAATGCTTCTTTTATCACCTAAAATTTGGTAAATATTTAATTGGTATTTGTTTGAATTGATTCAAGCACCAGTTTTTATAGGCTAAAAGAAGCATAAAATTTTTCTTTTGTTAATTTTTAAACAGGCTCTTACTGTTTTTAATTGTAAAATTTTCTAAGAACTATCTACAATTATATTTGTGTACAATACTTTTACACTCTAAATTTATCGGCATAGTCAAAAACATCAATAATTGCGTTTTTTGAATCTAATTTTTAGTTGATCACGTACATACTCTTTTATAGATTAATAAGCAAAAGTTTTTAGATTGTGTTTTGACTTTCAAATATTAGACAGGATAAAATTACCTCGAATGGATCAGCTTTTAAGTAATTACGTGGGATATGATTTATTTTCAAAATCATTAGACGATTTACCCAAATTGCCTAAAATAGTTGTTAATACTATCAATCAATACTCTTTTTGCCTGGCAGAAAAAGACTCTGAATTCAAAAACGCTTTGTTAGAATCAGATGTTTTACTACCGGACGGCGTTGGGATTGTAGCCGCTGTCAGATTGCAAACCGGTGAAAAAATAAAAAAAATCTCAGGTTCCAACCTGCACGTTTACCTGCTTAACAAACTTAACAGAGAATACGGAAGCTGTTTTTATTTAGGTTCTTCTGATAAAACACTAAAAAAGATTAAAGATAAGTTAGCAGTAGAACATCCAAACATAACAGTGGGTTTTTACTCGCCACCTTTTAAACCCGCATTTTCTAAATCTGATAATGATAAAATGATCAATGCGGTAAACCAGTTTAAGCCTGATGTATTATTTGTTGGCATGACTGCTCCTAAACAAGAAAAATGGGCTGTAGCACATCATGAAGAATTAAACACAAAGTTAATTGGTTCAATTGGTGCAGTGTTTGATTTTTATGCCGGTACAATGAACAGGCCGAGTAATTTTTGGGTCAATGCAGGCTTTGAGTGGTTGGGCCGGTTGATTAATGAGCCACAGCGGATGTGGAAACGCTATTTGTATTATGGGCCTGTTTTTGTTTATACTTTACTCAAGTATAAAATTAAATATTAACCTGATATTGTAGTTCAGCTTCATACTTGCCACTTAAATAGTTTGATGGGATGAATGTATACATGATATATTTTTTCTAAAATGTCAATATTTTTATCATACTTATGATAAAAACAATTATTAGTTCAACGGGATTTTCCATACTTAATAATTATACCTTCCATTTTGACAGTTTAACCGGATGGATATACAATTTATCAACCGGAAATTTTTGTATCAATTCTGATAAGTTTTGATGATAAGATTTCATATCTTCTTCATATTTAGCTACTTCCGGTGGTGTGTACAACCAGTATATATCTCCACGTTTACCAATTTCTTTTTCGGTGATAACTGTTTCTGACGCTAATAATAAAGCAGTAGGAATTGCAAATTCTACAAAAAGTTTGTTGGTTGCAAACACACCGCAGTAATGGCAAAATCTTTTTACTGCTGATTTGGAAACAATTACAATATCAGCGTATGATCCAACAACAGGATAAGCCAGTTGAAATTTCTTAAAGTATGATTTTAAATGAACTGCATATTTCACCGTTGCAGAAGTTAGCGGAAATATATCGCCGTATAAATCCTGGTAAGAAACCGGTTTTACTTCATAGCCATGCTTTTTAATAATTTCTTCGGCTTGTAAATAAGATGGCATTTCATCAGCATTTTCTACTCCATAAACTTCATGTTTGTAAAGATCAACCAACTCTTTAATCTTGCACCAATGCCATCTTGGTTTTCCGCTGATACTTTTTACCGGTAAAAAACGCAACGTATCATTGTTGGTAAGGTTATGCAATGAGTGTATTTCAGGAATGTAACTTGTATCTCCGGAAAGATGAAAATATTCCTGATAATTACTTTCATTAATATTGGGATTAAGGATTAGATCATCACCCAGAAAAAAATAATGTTCATATTCTTCTTTAAAATATTTTTTGAAACCTTGAGCCAAATAACCTTGAAAATATTGCGAACTTTCATAAACAGGTATAACATTTTGCTTATCTCCTTTGTAAAAAGGGACCAAATGATAAATGTTAGAAAACCGGTCTTTGTACAGGTTCTCCAATATATCAATGTTTTTATCATACTTGTGATTAAAAACAAAAACAAGTGCAACTTTACCTTGCATAGGATCAGTTATTATAAATTAAATATTTAAAGATACTAAAAATAAGCACTTTATTTATTTAAAACATCATTATAAATACTTAATAGTTGTTGTGTATTCTGCCCGGCAGTATAATAATCAAGATAAGTTTGATGTGCATTTAAGCGATATTGCCCCTTCTGCGCTTCACTTAAATCACTCCAGGTATCCAATTGCTTTTTAAAATCTGATTCATTCCGGGCTTCAAAATGTAAACCATTATAACCTGAGACAATCATCGTTTCCATCGCGCCCAACTTAGATGAAATGACTGGCGTACTACAGGCAAAAGCTTCAATAATTGTTAAAGGCATCCCTTCAAACCAGATGGAAGGAAACACAAGTGCCGTACAACTTTGTAACAAAGTAAACACTTCCGTTTTATTTAAACTACCTAAAAATTCTATGTTTGGATATTGAGTACTATACCGAATTACTTCATCTTTTAACGGGCCATCTCCGGCAATTTTAATTTTATACAGACAAGAAGAAAAGACCGATAAAAGAAGCATCAACCCTTTTTCATCGGAGAGCCTGCCCACATATAAGAAATTTGCTTCTCTTTTTTGCATCGGTAATATTGGAACAGAGCAAAAATTTGGTTTAATAACCAATTGATTTACTGCTAAACCCAATTTAGAATTTAAGAATAATTGCCTGGCATGTTCAGTCAAAACAATATACTGATTACAATTTTTCCAAGTACCTAAATGGTTATGGATATACATGGATAAGCTCAGCCAAAATGTAATTAATTTGGAATCTTTGTAAACACCAAGACGTATGGCTTTCCATGGAAAATTTTGATGTAAAGAATCTAAAAAAAGTTGTCCGTTATGAAAAAGAATTCCTGAAGGGCACAAAAGCCTGAAGTTATGCAATGTAGCTACAAACGGAATTTTGCTTCTTTTAAGGGCATAAATTACGGATGGAGATCCGCCAAAATGCAAATTATGAATATGAACAATTTCAGGTTTAAAATCTGCTAATTTCTTTTTTGTTTTAAAATAAGATTGAAGATTAAATGGTAATTGTAAAAGTTTTGATAAAACATTTTCGCGATTGTTAAATTCTAAAAATTCTACCTGCATACCTGCACTTTGTAGCAACTTAATTTCTTCTGTTACAACGGTATCTTCTCCTCCTTTATATTTGTAACTGGTATGGATTACTAAAACTTTCAATATTGATTGAGTTATAATTGGATCAGGTTCCGATTCAATTCCATTGCTGATTCTATTGCTTTATCCATGTTGTAGTATTCCCATTCGGCAAAACGGCCCAACAAATAAATATTATATTTTCCAAGTCGCTCTTTTAAACTTGTGATCTTACTTCTGGTTTCTTTATGTTGGATAATGTATGAATTTGGTTCATAATTAAAAGCCAAAGGTTTCAAATTTCCAGGCAATTTTTGCAGCTCTTTCAGCATTGTTTCCTGATCCTGCTTTCCCGAAAATTCTACCACACAGGTTTTCCTGCTGCTGCCTTCATTGTTGGTATCACTGAAATTACCTGTATAAATAATGCGATGTGCTTTAAACTGATCCTCAGGCAAATACAACCAGGAAATATCATTGTCATCTGTTTCGCACAACACATTTGAAGTACCGTTGGAAGGAAGATCAGCAACACTTTCGAGCACATTTTTTAATCCGGCATCTTCAATATGAATGATATTATGGAGCTGCCTCACATCGCCGCAATAAACAATTATATCGGTCAAAATACTTCCGTTATTCACAGACAACAAACCTTTTTCAGTAGTAGAAATACTGGAAACCGTATAAGATAGTTGGATATTTTGCTGCTCGGAAAGACGGTTTACAATAAACTGCGAACCATCTCTTTTTGGATAATAAAAAGAAGCATGTACCATTGTGCTTTCTTCTTTTTTTACAATGTTACTAATGATTACTTCTTTAATTTGTGGCATTGGCAGCTTGCCATCCAACCATTCCAACGGTACTTTACTAATGTCTGTATGCCAGATCTTAGAATTATACGGACCAAAATAAATCCGATACAAGTTCTCTCCAAAATTACCAATCAGGAAATCTTTGAAGTTGTCATATTTCTCTGTTTTATCTTTTTCATTGATCAGCATTTGGATCAACTCATTTACAATTGCACGCGTTTCATGTTCCGGTAATTGGTGCAGATAATTTTCAAGCGGATAACCAATCAGCTTTCCACCAAGTAAAATTTTAGCATTTCGGGTTGCTTTTAAAAACTCATTATCACGGTCAAAATGTTGCCAAAACCAATCCAACACAGTTTGATCTTTACTGTTGAAAACATGGCCTCCAACTCTGTGAAAAAGGTTTCCATCAATCCGGTCGCATTTAATTAAACCGCCAGCTTTGTCTGATCTCTCTAAAATTTGCACTTCATAATTATCAGATAACATTCTGGCAATACTCAATCCCGAAACTCCGGAACCAATTACTATAGCTTTTTTCATATTAGGTTAGTTGTAAGATTGGTCATAATGAATGCTTCTTTTATCGGTATAATTTCGGGATCATACAAAATCAACTCAAACCAAATTTTGTATGATAAAAGAAGCATTTGATTTAGCTACTTTTTTTAAATTTTGATCCCAATTTAATCAGATCATTTAAGATTTTTCTTTTTGCCAAAACGGGCAAACTATAAGGCTTTTTAAGTTGCTTTTGCAAAGAAGGTTCAATTGTATCAGCCGGGCAGAATTTAAAATCTCGTTTTGTCCCCGGATCCTGCGGCGTTTGCAAATAATCAATTCCGAATGTGTTGGTAGATTCCTGATCAAAACCAATATTGGTTCCTTTGGAAATAATGGGATATACAACTTTAAACTGATTTTCGGAAACATGAACTTGCATTTGTATGTCCCAGGTTGAAATCGTTCCGTCAATTTCTTTTTTTACCATTCGGTACAAATCCATTCCTTCTTTGTTCAATCGGCTTTTAAAATTTGGTGAAGTATTCAGGATTTTAGTTAAACCTGCTTTATCCCAAACTACATGTTTTACCCGATCAGACCAGCTTGCCCAACCGTAAGAACAAAATCGATTGGCAATAATTGTATCGTATGGATAGCTTCCGATTTTCAGCGGAAAAGTAAAACCTGTAATACAAAATATAGACTTTTCATTCTTATAAAAATCCAAACCGTCCAGCAGATATTTGATGTAATTTGATGTCACAACCAAGTCGTCTTCCACAATTATAAACCGATCGTAATTATTGGAAAGATAAGTTAAACCCGTATGAAAATTGGGGCCGGTACTGAAATTTTTATCGCGATAGTGTTTGTAAACGTTTTTGAACCCGGTAAGCGAATCAATATAAGAACGCGTTTCCAGTACACCTTGCTTATCTTTCTCACCTTTGTACCCATCTGCAAAAAAAATAATATCCAAGTTTGCACACTCCGGATTTTGTAGTAACGCTTCCATTGATGCCTTCAACTTTGCAGCTCTTTTGTAGCAAAAAACGCCAATAATTGTTTTTTCCATTCTTTACTTTTTGAATTTGTCCCAGATCAAAGGGAACAACGTTTTTAACCAAAGTTTTACAAAAGCGGCAGGATAAGATTTTGGAAAATGCTCTTTTATAAAACCCAAATATTCATGGTAAGCCAATCCTTTCGGGCTTTTAAGATATGCAATTCGCTCTGTCAAAGTTGTATTGGCTGATTTCCAGTTGTTGCCGTGATCATCAATACAAGTTCCCAAAAATCCGGGTGCCACAACCAAACCGTAGCCTGCTTTTTTTGCTTTCAATGTATAATCGTAATCTGCCAAACCATGGGTAAAAGCCGTTGACAAAATTCCTAAATCTTTGACTACTTCTGCCGGAACCAACAAAATATTCGCATTTGCAACATCACAATTTACATATTCTGTTTCAGAAAATACAAAAGAATCTTCGCCCCAACTGTTTTTATCGTGCAATTTTCTACCTCCGTAAGAGATTTCTCCTGTTTCATCATCAGCTGTACTTCCAACACAAATAGCTGGTTTTGCACCTTTACTTTTAACATAATTGCTACATCTCAAAAGGGCAGCAATGGCATTATTTGTCAACAAAGTATCGTCATTCAGCAACAAATAATAATCAGCACCAGCTGATAAAGCTTTTTGCCAGGTATTGCGCATTCCTCCGGCCCAAAACAAAGACCCGTTTCCATGATAAATTACAACCTCCGGAAACGCTATTTTTACAGCATCAGCAGTTTCGTCTGCAGAATTATCGTCTGTCAAGAAAACTTTTAACTGTACATCTTCGGGCAATTGTTGTTTGTATAGATTTTGTAAACAAGCCAGCGTTTTCTGTTTTCGGTTGAAAGTTGTGAGCAGTACGGCAATCGTCATGTTTTGGGTTGATGATGCTTTATTGAGATAATTTTTTGATAAGTGGCAACTTTTTAAACCTTTTTTTCAAAGCTTTAAAATAGCTGACGGCATAATATTTCAACCGCATTCGAAAAGATAAACGCGGAACGCTGACTGCTTTTTCTACAAGGCTGATGAAATTCTGGTTAGAAATATCAAAACCATAATTGTGCTGTTTCTTAAAAAACAGGTTGTACAAAATATGGATACCAAATATTTTTTCGGCAGGCAAATGCCACAAAATCAATTTAGTATCTGATTTTCTTACTTCGCGATAAAAAACAGGGTTCGTCCAAATTCTCCTCATAAAAGAAGCATCGGTACTTGCCCGAAACCCGTTCTTGAAATACAGATAACTTAGTGTATGTGCTTCTTCATTAAATTTCATCCGGCCTTTTTCATTTCTTTCGAGCAATTGCGGCCAGAGTTCCTGAAAATCAGCATAAATTTTTTGAATGTTTTTGACACTGCAAAGCAAAAATTCGCCTAAGTGGTACGAAGGGGTTTCTGCTATTTCGGTTCCAAGCAGTTCCTGATAAATCGTTTTTAAATCGTTTCTGCTTAATCCGTTGATCACATAATCAGGCTTCACCGGATCTTCAAACGAGATAAAACCTTGCGGGCCGGCTGCTTCAAATAATTGCTGAACCGGCTTGATAAAAATGCAATCAGAATCAACAATCAAATAGTTATCCTTCAAATCCTGATCATTTTGAGCGATATGTTCCAGGATAGAAAACTCGTAAAACTGATTTTGAAACGAGCCGAAATAATTGCCCGGCGTTTTGTATTTGAAATCAGTATGGATTACTTCTACATCCAGATCATGCAACACATTTGCTACAGATTTCCCATCTATAACCGGCAACTGTTTGACGTTGGTAAACAATAAGTGCTTTTCCTGTTTATTAAACCGCTTACTGGTAACGTAAAATAACAGGATACAACGCCAATAAATATTCTGATGTTTTTGAGAAGATGAAAGCTCACCAGTTTGAAAAAACACGCTTTCTTCGCCTTTTTTATCAGCACAAAGCCAGGTACATATATAATTCATACAAAATCTTTATTGATGGGCATCCAGTTCTAAGACTTTTCTGCCTTTAAAAAGCTGTTTTGGCAATTGTTCGGGTTCTTTCTCAAAATCATCTTCAAGCAACTCTTCATCATTATGCTGTTTTAAATCATCTTTTTCAAGGTAATATAAGCACAAACCTACATGGCCCCAAAAAATAGTTTGCGGCACATAACTTAAAGAAAACAATAAGCCGGAAAGGCAAAACGAGATTAAAATAATGGTTTCTTCGGATAGTTTTTTGCTGAATGCGCGGAAAGCCAGGTAGAATAAAAAGGAATATTTGAACACTAAACCAACGATGCCATGATAAAAAAGCACTTCCATAAAGCCTTCGTGAAAATGCTGTCCGGATTTTTCGGGCCACCAGTCTACCATTGGGTTTGGCATTTCAAAACCCTCGAAAGTCCACCCAAAAAAAGGCCGCTCTAAAAACATGGTTCCATAAACTTCCCGCTGTTCAATGCGAAAACGACCTGTACTTTCCTGCTGATTGGGGTCAAAAATCTCACTAAACCGCTCTCCCATAAAATCCGTCAATTCCGGGAACAAGGTTGAAATAAAGAAGTAAGTAAAAAATAAAGCGATTACCCCACCTACTGCCAAACCCCAAATCCGCGGAATGCTTTCTTTATTTACCCGCATACTAATTCCTAAATAAATAAACATTGCTGCAATTGCACTGCTCCAAACTGAGCGGTGCTGATGAATTAAAATAACTACAAAACAAAAGGCCAGCGGGATAATATCTTTTCCTTTTTTAGATTTAATAAATTTGTTGAGATACCATATAAAAGGCAGCACCATCATAAAAATAGAAGTGGCATGAATGATGCGGCCATCACCGGAAAACACACCTAAATCTGCCAGGTCTAAACCTTCTAAACTGAAAGAAAAACCACGGCCATAAATAGCCATGAAAATAATATAGGTGTAGAGGTAAAATTTTGCCATAAATTCAAGCAGATCAAAATCATAAGTGCGGCAAAGATTTTTTATAAAAAGTGAATAAACGGCTGGGAAAAGCACGTAATACATGGTGAGCTGCTGGAAAAAAGTATTGTAAACATATAGCGATTCTAGCACCAACCGAAGCAAAATCAACGTAAATATGCCCATAAACAGCTGCTCGTTAGGCTTATACTGTTTAATGTTGATGAGCATATAGCCATAAATCACAAAGCCAAATATTTTTTGATAAGGCTGAATAATAGCAGAAGTTGGCGCAAACAACCAGGAAAATATCTGCTCCATAAATAAGTACCCGAAAAACAGGATCAAAAATTCTTTTACAGTGAACCTATAATTAAATATTTTGATAATTGTATTCATCGTGCTTATGCTGTTTGGGGCTGACTGTTTTGGTTGAATGCTGTTTTTACCATACCAAAAACCTTGTTAAAAATTCTGGGCAATAAAGTTTTAAACCTAAGATAAGATAAATACCAATTGAGTTTGCGTACTTCCAAACTACTTCTTTTATCGACCCATTTTATCTTTTTTTCATTTTGCAAATACATTTCCTGAAACGTTTCTTCTTTTTCAGGGATGATAGCGCGATAAATATCCGCTTTCCGATCTACAATGGCTTTGTTGATATAACCCAAGTGTTTAATCCTGAAGTTAGTATTGATTTGAATACCGCTTATGCCTTTAACCATCGGCGAATCAATAATGAAATCTTCAAAATAACCTGTCGCGGATTCGCGCCACAATACCCGGTCATGACCGGCAGAATAATTTAACCGGGCAGGAGAACCTGCAAAGTGTTCGCGGTCTATGAAATGAAACCGCCTGAAACGGTACTTATTAACTGCTTTTCTCAGCATCAACCGGTCAAAATCTGCCCTGGTTAATTCCGGTTCAAATAGTTCGTCAACATCAGTCCAAAGGCACCAGTCCGGTTTTCGTTTCCTGGCCATGGCATAAACCAGGTTTTTATCTCGGCCTTCGTTGAAACCTTCCGTCCGGACAATATCAACAACTTTAGGATGTGCTTGCAAAACTTCAAAAGTGCCATCGGTAGAACCATTATCCACTACTACAATTTCGTCAACCAATTTTTCTACATTATCCAGCCATTCCTGAACAAAAAATATTCCGTCTTTGATGCGAAGTAATAAAACCAGTTTGGGCATATTCAGCTAATTGATACTACTGATTAGATTTGTTAAATAACTGATTCGGTTCTTTTCATTTTATAAAAAGGACTTGTTAAAAATTTATCTTTTAAATCTTTAACAGTATTTCGCATTTCTTTATCAAACATTAATACAACTACTGCAAAGAAAATTGTAAAAATAGAGCCACTAACCAATAATTTGAACAAGTAAACATTTGCGGCAAAAATATGACTGGTTAATAAGTTACAACCCCAACCAGCCAGCAAACTTAAGGGCACAATAATTATCCAGATACTAAAAATGTTTTTAATTACTGCTGCCTTAAGAAAGCCAAGTTTGAAAAGCCGGTATGAAAAGTAAAAAATATCGGTAAACGAACCAATAAACAAAAAAACACATAATGTGCCAATGATGCCATATTTTTGAGCAACAAAATACATGGTTACGCCCAACAATGCCCCTTTTACCATGTTAATTAAACTGTTCATTTTTATGTCTCCCAAGGCATAGCACATGTTAGACATAAAATATCCTATTAACCCTAAAAAAAAGTTGGCAATTAAAAAATATAAAATTGTGTCTCCGGCGAATTTTGAACTACCTGTCCAGGCAGAAATTAAGTCTCTATAGGTGAGCCAGAACATTAATGCCGCAAATAAAACGGCGTATGAATAAATTTTGAACTGACTGCCAATAAATTTAACAACGCTTTCGTCATCGCCTTTGCCTTTGCCATGCGAAATTAAAGGCATTAATGCTACAGAATGACGGCCGATTAAACCTGAAGTCATGTTGATTGGGCGTTTATTAATTTCATAAACAGTGATCATACCCGGAGGTATAAAACGGGCAAGCATAATCATATCAATGCTGCCGGATAAACCTGTTATAATCCTGGAGATAGATGTAAAAGAAAATATTTTAATAAACTTTTTGAAAAATGTAAAATCGAATTCAATTTTAATCTGATCAAACTTCAACACTTTCAACATAGAAACAAAGTTGTAAATATTGATAAAAACAGACCTTGTCAGATTAGAAAAAGCAATTGATATTACCCCGAAACCTTTGTACAGCAGGATAATATTTGTAATCAGGAACAAAACATTTGCCAGTATTGTAGCAATGGCAACATCAGCAGAATTTTGTAAACCTTGATTAATACCCGATACACTAAACGAAACTAACGACATGCCAATAGCAATAATCGATAACATCAAAGCAGTTTGCAAATTGGGATAAATTGATACGTCTTTATTGATAATTGTACCTAAAAGAAAATAGAATACAAAACCAACAATTATAGAAACCAGCAAAATAATAGCTGATGCAAACAAACCGGCCCCGATGGTTAAGCCTACATCTTGTTTCAGATTTTTACCTTTAAGTTCTGCAATCTTTTGTTGCAAAACGTCTCCCACTCCGGGATCTGTGAGGGTGATCCAATTTAATACATTTCCGGTTGCAAGCCAAATTCCTAAAGTTGCCGAATCAATATGTTTTACATAAAGCGGAAGTAATATGATGGAATTAAAAATATTAGTTAATACATAACCGTACTGAAAGACAAAATTCCACTTTAAAACTTTTTTATTCATGAATAGAAATTAAGAGCCTGTTTAAATTTGGTTTAGCCTGTTTTCGTGCTTCTTTTATCCTATTAAAATCTTTAAACTTTTAATGTTTTTTAAAAATGGATGGTGCACAACACTGATTTTTATAGGCTAAAAGAAGCATTGTCATTTTATTGAACTTTCAAAACAGACAAAAACAACTGGCCTTTTAATTATGAAAATAATTAAGGAGTTTATTAAAGTTTAATTGCTGACTTTTTTAAAATATTAAAATTATCATCCGAAATTATTACAATCACCATGCTTCTTTTATCATACTAAAAATTGATAAAAGTATTTGCTAAAATTGTATCTACAAATACTATCCAACAGGCAAACACAAGTGCAATTATTTTTTTGAATTTGTCAGAAGCTTATTGCTTTTTTTATCATCATAAGTATAACCGTAGCCATAACCGTAGCCATAACCATATCCATATTTGGATCCAATTCCTCTGCTCGATACACCATTAAATACGATAGCAGCATTGGTCAGTTTATTCAGCCTGTTGTTCTCATCAATTCTTTCTATAAACACTTTTGGTGTGTAGCCATGCCGTACAATATAGAGTGTTGCATCGCAAAAAGGTGACAGAATATAAGCATCTGAAACCGGGCCAACTGGTGCAATATCGATCACAATATAATCAAATATACTATCCAGATAATTCAATAAATCTTCTGCCCTACCATTCATAATTAGCTCTGAAGGGTTTTTAGGAAGGCTTCCGGTAGAGATAAATGACAGGTTTTCGTCAATCTCAGTTTGTCTGATGATTTTATCCGGGCTTGCTGTCCCCTGCAAAAATTCTGTGATACCAATATGGTCCGAATCGATATTCAGTTTACTTGCCAGAGAAGGGTTATTCAAGTCAAAATCCAATAAAGCAACTTTTTTGCCGGTTAAAGCTAAGCTGATTGCCAGGTTTGCCGCTACAAAACTTTTTCCTTCACCAGAAATAGCGGATGTAATTAAAATCCTTTTTTGCTTTGCGCCAATGCCTAAATAATTTAAAGTTGTTCTTAATTTGCGGAACTGCTCTGCGATCAATGTTTTTTGATTATTACCAATTACAATAGCATTTTTTGATTTTTCCGAAGTAATTTCCCCAATTACCGGTAATTGTGTTAAGTCTTCAATTTCTTTTTGAAACATCACTTTGCTTCTTAAAGTCTCTTTTCCAACCACCACACCAAAACCAGTGATCAAGGCCATCAAAATAGCACTCAGATAAACAAATTTCTTTTTCGGACTAACCGGATATTCGGCGGTTTCTGCAGGGTCAATTACTTTGTTACCAATAACATTGGAAACATAAGATAATTCGGTTTCTTCTTTTTTATTGAGCAGGAAAGTATATAAATTACTTTTTTCTGTTTGTTCCCGGTTGATGTCTACCAGCTGCCTTTGCGTCTCCGGCATTTCCTGCAAAACTGAAGAATATGAGTTATTTGTAGAAGACAAATTTTGTTTGCTGGCTTCTAAACTTTGTCTCTGATTACGGACATTTTCTAAAATTTGCGGCCTGATTTTTTTAATCTGGTCCGTGTATGAAATAGTTACAGGATTATTTTCTCCTGTGGTCTTTTTTAAACTTTCAACTTGGATTTCTAAGTCGTATAAGTTTTTCACCATTTGTGTTAAACTTGGATCATCTACCCCAGCCAGAGATGGTACAATACCACCAGACAAATCTTTAGATTTTACAGAACTTTCAACTTGATTTAATACAGAAAGTTTGGTGTTGATTTCGCTTACTTTCTGATCATTGCTACTCACATTTTCAAGAAACAGCTTCCCTTGAGTATCCACATCAACCGCACCTTTATTTGCTTTGTATTGCTGTTGCTTGTGTTCAATTTTAACAAGTTCATCTCCAACCTGCGCTAAGCGTCCTTCAATAAACTTCGAAGTGTTTTGTGCCAGTTTATTCTTATCATCTATAATAGATTCATTATAAACTTTGATCAATTCATTTACAATATCTTCTCCTCTTGTAGGGTTTTCATCTGTAAAACTAATATTAATGATACTTGATAATTTATTTGCAGCCGTTACTTTTATTCTGGAAGACAAAGAGGAAACAACTTTTTTAGGGTCAATAATAGAGAAATACAGCTTTTTATCAGGTTCTAAAACAGAATGATATTTGTTTGATTTAAATTTTATCCTGCCAAAAGAAGTATTTACCCATTCATTAATCAAGTAAGAATTGTTGCCGATCTTCACATGGTTACTATCTGTAGTAAAGTAAACCTTTGCAACTTGCTTAATATTACTCGTATCAACAACTACTGTTATCGGAGAACTTGCATAAGCAGATATACTGTTAAACCTTTTTTCTTCTGTAACCGGTGCATAAAGATTCAGGTTTTTAACAACATCATTCAACAATGTTTTGGATTGGATTACTTCCAATTCATTGTCAATAATTTTTTTAGGTGAAATTAAATCCAATGATTCAAGCGTTTTGGAATCTTCAGAACCTTTCTTTTCATCTTTAATCAGGATCCTTGCATTGGTTTCATAAACAGGAACGGCCATTTTTAGATAAAACCAGGCACCTGCCATTGCAACTATCGTCAAAAGTAAAAATAACGGCCAGTAAGGTAAGTATCTAAATATGAAACTACTGCTAAAGTTGGAATCCTTATTTTCAGAAATTTTTCTGTTCATTGTTGTAATATTATCTTCTTATTATATTAGAAACTATAATCGCAATAAAAGACAATCCGCTCAAAATAATTGGTAATATAACTACCGTTTGGCCTGAGCTGGATATTCTGGCTTTATTTGCCTCAACATACACAATATCATTAGATTTAAGGTAATAATAAGGTGAATAAAAAAGCTGATTGGAATTCAGGTTTAATCTTTTCAATGTCTTTTTTCCGTTTTCTTCCCTGATTATCGTTACGTTATCTTTTCTTCCGTAAACAGTAATATCACCGGCCAAACCTAAAGCTTCCAATAAGGAAATTTTTTCACTTGGAACATTTAATACCGTCGGGTGAGCGACTTCGCCTAATACGCTTACTTTAAAATTTAATTGCCTTACTATTACAACCGGGTCAATCAATAATTTTCTGTCAAGTAATTCTTTACTGATGCGGTCTTTTAGTTGTGTAGTAGTTAAACCCGAAACTTTAATATTACCAATCACCGGAAACTGGATATTCCCATCTGTGTTGACCAGATAACCAGGAGATTGCAAATTTATACCAGCGGCAGAAGAAGAGCTAACGTAGGAATTGTTTGGCGTATTAAAAATTGCTGTTGCAGTTGGGTTCAAACTACTTACCGCTATGCTTAACAAATCATTTGGTTGGATATAAGTTAATGGAGCCTCATTTTTTGAGTTGATCGTTGTGTCTTTTTGGTTGGCAAAATAAATCGTTTTTTTGACATCAACACAGGAAGACAGCGATAACTGGTAAAGCAAAAACAAAAGGACAAGGCTGAAATTTAACTTCATTTTAGTAATATTAAAAAAATAATTATAAAAAGTAAAATACAAAAATAGTTTAAAATTTGATAAGATACAGGTTCATTTATTAAAAATTTTGTCCTGATAATAATAACTCCTGATAAGATTTTTAATATATCAGGAGTTTATTTATGAAAGACTTAATGTAATGTTTTATGAACCTCGTAATAAAAACCTGTTGAAAGCATATATAAATCCAATAATTGTGTGCTACTTTTATCGACCTGAATATCAATTAAGGCACATGGATTTTAATACGATAAAAGAAGCATGAGAGTTCTAAAAAAAAAATGTTTGCTTCGTTTATCGCAGTTTATTTATTGATTTCTTTCAATTTAATTTCTACCCTTCTGTTTTTTTGTCTTCCCTCAGCCGTTTTATTTGTTGCGATAGGAATCGTACTTCCGTATGGTATGGCCACGATCCGGTCTTTTTGTACACCTTTTGTAATCAGGTAATCTTTTACTTCTACGGCCCTTTTTTCTGACAATACCCAGTTAGGTTTATACTGACCGATAGAATCTGCATGGCCGCGAAGCGATATCACATAATCATCATCAATCACCAGTTTGGCCAGCTTGTTCAGGTTGCTGTAATAGTTTTTTCTGACAGAAGCTTTGGCAAAATCGTATTCAATGTTGCGGGTCACTTCAGCAATCAACGCACTTTTATCATCAGCATTGGTTTTGTGATAAGCTTTTTTGGCAGTGTGGAAATCAACTGCTTTCACACCCAAAAAAAACAGAAATAAAGCTAAGACTGTAGAAAATAATAATTTGGTTTTCATAATATATTGGTTTTAAATAGTTAATGCAAAATATACACAGCTGAATAATATTTGTTTTGATAAAATACGATTCGTGTTTTTTTATAATTACGAAAGTTCAGATCAAAAGATTTTGAGAAATTTTTCTGCTTCCCAGACCTATGATCTGTTTGTAAATAAACATCTTTACAAGCATTTACTTCTGCGTGCTTACTTATCAGCTTTTACCGCCTGTTATGTGATGCAGATCCGGTTTAATTTTATTCGGGATTTCATCTGTGCTTCTTTTATCACCTAATTTTTAACAATCCACAACCATCTCTATAAACATTAATCATTATAAAGCAAATTTACATGCATAAAAGAAGCATTCTAAATTTTTGATGAGAATTAAATATCACTCCTTTTACTATGATAATTTCTCAGATTGAATAACTTTTTGAGCAGATCAGTCGTTACAGAGATTATATTTACAAAGTGATTAGCAGATCAACTTTGCAATAAAAACAATTAATTTTTACGAAATTATTTGTCTTTTTGTTAAACGTTTTATAAAAGTAATACTGTTTAATTTTTAGCATAGCATTATTTGATGAGAATATTTTATTACTTACTATTATTATTAATTATATCTTTTACATTAAAAGCACAGCAGGTTAAAAAAATTGATTGTTGCCAGGACGTTACCCCAAAAGCAACAATTATAATCAATGAAAATACAAGTAATGGAACCACATCCTCTACAACTACAAACACTACAAATCCAAGTAACGGTGTCTTCAATTTTGAATTAAAAAGCTCATTTAATACTTCAGCTGGTGTTTATAATTCTTCCGGTGTTTTGATTCGTACGTTATGGAGTGGTGCACGTTATGATGTTGGCTGCTATAGTGCGGCATGGGATGGCTATTTGGATGATGGTGTTACGGTTGCGCCTGTTGGAAATTATACTATTAAACTGCTCACCAACAATGTTCAATACACCTGGGAAGGCGGTATTGGCGATAGTTCGACGGAACCGCTGAACGACAATACAAAACTAAGGGGAAATGACTACCGCTCGCTTGTTGTTGTAGGGCAGAAAGTGTTTTACAGCTGGGGCTATTCAGAGCATTCTGCCGCCGTGAACATGCTTCTTTTATCGGACATAAACAAAAGGGCGTCCGTGCCTAACGGTAGGACTACGCAGAACACACTTGCCATGTGCACGGATGGTAATATTGTTTACAGCGCGGGCGATAAAGGTTATGGCAATAACCAATATGCAACCTGGATAGTAGGGTCGTACCCGGCAGATAATGCCAATCCTGATTTACCTGTACATTTTTTGTCCGGGCAAACCATAACAGCAAATAGCGGCAGCGGTGACCTGACAGACAACTATGCTATTGCTTTAGGGACAGGCTATATTCATGCCATAGCTGTACAAAAGTATGGCAATTTATTATTTGTTGCCCGTGCTGGAATTAACGAACTTCAGGAAATTAATAAGTCTTCAGGTGCGCTTATTCAGGCCATTACGCTTAACAATGTTGTAGCCCTTGCAGCTGATGATAACACCTTTCTTTATGCAATCGTAAACGGATCAGTAAAAAAATACACAGTAAACAACAATGGTACAATTACCGATACCGGCATAAGCTTTACCGGCCTTGCCTCGCCTTCAAAACTTACCTATTCAATTGAAACAGGTAAGTTAGCTGTTTTTGACAATTCAACTTTTCAGGTCAAAATTTACAACCCCTCAGGTGGAAACCCTGTTAACGTGATTGGCCAACCGGGCGGTTATACTGTCTCGCCTTATTTTTCCGCTGACCGTTTTGTGGATGCCAGCTTTATTTATTATCAGGCAGATGGTTCTTTCTGGATCGGCCAGCCAGCTCTGCATTCCGTTTTACACTTAAATGCAGACTTTTCTTTAAAAGAGGAAACGCAGCACATCCCTACTTCCAGGTCAACTACCGCCGATCAGAATGCCCCAACACACATATTTTCAAATTATAATGAGTTTGTGCGCGATTACTCCAAACCTTTGGACAATGGCGCAAATGGTAGTTGGAAGCTGGTTGCCAACTGGAGCAAAGGGGCCGATGTTTCCGATTTGAATTATGATGGGTTCAGGAATGTAATTACCTTAAGCAATGGGCGAAGGTATGGCCAGGTATATTCAGGGGGTTCGTATAGGATTTGTGAACTGACAGCCACCGGGCTTCGGGAAACGGGCTTGAATATCGGTGGCGATATTGGCAGGGACGGGACTTTGCTGGACTACGGCGACAATGGCAGCTATGGCAATCAGCCCACCGGGATATACAAGCGGCTACTGACAGGGTTTGACAACAACAACCCTGTTTGGTCGGCACCTGTGCTTTGGGTAGCCAATCCCCCTACCTCTAATTATGTTCCGTGGAGGGGCTATCAAAACAAGACTTCCGGCCTGACGGCTTCTGCAGACAAGTACGTGTATTTTGACAATGGCACAGGTTTACCGTCTATGGCAGGTGATAATACAGTTGGTTACAGGTTGGGCGCAGCTAAACCTAACCCTGCCAATCTTCTGGCAAGTGTCCCGCTTTGGAAAACATCCCGCACCACTTCTTATAACTATTCCGGCCCATACCCGGTAAACGGTGATTTTGATATAGGCAACAACACCGGCTACTATCAGCAGCATTCGGAGACCCACGCGATGGTTTACGACGATGATGTTTTCTGGAACGTAAACGGGGAGTTCTGGCAAAACTCGGAGACCAACCACTGGAACCATGTTGATGGTAAAACAGGGCTATTAATCGGCCATTTTGGAACGGATGGTAACCTGGCAAAATTTATTCAAGGGGCACCAGGTTTTGCTGGCAACGCTTTCGCGGTGCAGGTAGTAAAGGCAGGTAATAATTATTACATCTATCATTGTGATGAATCGGTACACGCTTTTGTGCACAGCTGGAGGGTATCAGGATTGAACACTGTTCAAATTACCACGATACCGATTACGGTAAGCGGTTCCAGCACCTTACCTACTGATGCTACTAACCTCATGACTGGTGTACCTTTCCGGTCAAATAGCTTTTTTGGGGGCAGCGGCTGGACGATGGACCCCTCCGCCGGGATCAACAATGCACCGGACAACCCTTACCCAACCTGGCGGATAACCACTACTAAAAGCAGCTACCTCAACAGCGATGATGATATTTATATTGAATCTGACGGTAACGCTAACGGGACTTACCGTACCGTAAGCAGGGCTTTAGGAAGCAACAATACCAATAACTGGACACTTACCGGTACGTTTAAAATAATCGGTAACCCGAACAGCAACTATTCTATGAACATTTTAGATGCTTCGGGCAAGGTTTTGGTTCAAATAAGAACGCAATACAATAGATTTTTTCTAAACGGAAATTACTACTATGAACTACAGCAAGATGCGAATATTGCAAGTTTTAAGTTCATCCCATTTGTGGTCCGGGATATAAACGGGCAGATTAGCGTTAAGATCAATGATTATATGCCTTTATCTATCTCAACGTTTGAGGCTGGTGGTAATTTTAGTACGCCCACAAATTTCAGGATCAAAGCCGGCGGTAGTGGAGATCAAAACCATACGCTGCTAAGTGTGAAAGGGTTAAGGTTTGTACCCAATTAGTTTTAGGTTAAAAGCCCGTTCAAGTTCTATCCATAAAGAATAGTTTGTAGAAGACTTTGATCTTTTCGTTAAGGAGTTACAACAATAATTGGCAGCTACCTTTTTTTATTACCTGAGCAGAAATTTTAGTTCAACAAATATCATTTTTTCTAGTCTAAATATTATTTTTTCCAAATTTCAAGGAATTGATGTTTTCTTGAAGTATATTAAACTGCTTTATTGTATGTTTGTTGGCTTCGACATTAACAATCACTTGCAACAATTATTTTAATACTACTTAATTGATGTTATAATACAAGCATAATTTAAAAGGTAACTTTACTATTTTGTGTAGGTTCCAATCTCAGAGCCTGTTTAAAATTTATATTTAAAGAAATGTTAGTGCTTCTTTTATGCCTATAAATTTTGTGTTTGCAATTATATTGATACAAAAAACAATATAAGCTTGCTATTTTTTTAGGTGATAAAAGAAGCATAAAAATAATTTGAATAAAATTTAAACAGGCTCTCACTATCAAAAATTATTATATAATACTATGAATATTTTTAATTTAGCATTATATTTCAATTTTAATATATCATTATGTCGACACCTATAAAGTGTAAAACATTATTAGGAACCTGGGGGTTAAATTTCTCAATAACTTGCTTGAAAAGCTTCGTTCAACATTCAGAACAAGAAATACAATTAGAAATTTTTGAAGATGGTACATTAACCCAAGATAATAAAAAACAACTTTTATCTGCATTTCCTACTTGTATTCTAATCGATAAAACTGTCCGGGATCAGGTAATAACTGATAAACTGGCCAACTATCCAAGCTGTTTAAACTATAGGAACAATACAGGTTATGCACAAAAACTATTTGATATTGTCATGTTTGATGAACAGGATGTTTTTTATATTGACAGCGATGTTTTATTTTTGAAAAAATTCAAACTACCTCTATTTGCAGAGACTCCTATTTTCATGTCAGATACATTTAATGCTTATTCTTTTACACCACAAGAATTTCTTAAAATCGGTTTCCCGATTTTCCCTTATATAAACTCCGGAATTTTCTACTTTCCGCAAAAACTATACGACTTAGATTTTATTGAACAATTATTAAATGATAAAATTATTATAAACGGTTTAATAAAAAAGATACCTTGGTTAGAACAAACACTCTGGGCATTTCTTCTGGCAAAGTCCAAAAGCATTTTTTATTTTGATCATAACCAAATCGTAATGGCGCAACAAGTTATGAAAATCCCGGTTAACAATAATATTACTAATGAAACTATTGCAGTCCATTTAGTTTCATCTTTACGAGGACATGTATTTCCTGAATTACAGAAATTAACACCTGCTATTAACAATAAAAATGTTTATCACCCTATTAAATTAGAAGTTACAAAAGGGTATTTGAGTAACATAAGCTTTGCTATTGATCGGATAAAAAAGAAATGGCGGCAAATGAACCCAAAAATATATTCTACATACAGGGTAAATGTAACGAGATAATATTTATCTTAGCTTCATTTATAAATATTGTTTTTAAAATATTTGTTTATAATATATAGTGTTTACATGGTTCTCTTTTAAAATATAATTAAAAAATGTAATACTTCTTTTATGTATATAAATTTTATTTTTGAATTGATACCCGTAAAAAACATAGCAAGCTTCAATATTTTAAGTGGTAAAAGAAGTATATAAGTATATCGGATAAAGTGCAAAGAACTGTTTTTATCCAACTTATTTGAATAAAATTATTACATCAACCAATTTGTTAAACATGGATAAAAAAGAAAAAATTGTTGTTGTTGTGGCAAGCGATAATCAATATGCCGTTTTAACTGCGGCATTGATAAAATCGATAGAAATCAATCATAAAACAGATGAGCTACTTTCTTTTACGATAATTAATGATGGGATTTCTAAAGCAAACCAGGAAAAACTACAAAAATCAATAAACACCAGCAAAACACAATTAAATTTTGTTGAACCCCAAAATATTATTCCCCCAAATGTAAAACTCCCCGTAGATCAGTCCACCTATCCCATTACTGCTTATCTAAGATTATTCGCACCTTTTGCTGTCGCTCAAGATTGTAAAAAACTTATTTATATGGATGTTGATATGCTGATGTATGACGATATTTCAAATTTGTACAATATAGATATTGGTGAAAATATTATTGGTGCAGTACAGGATTACCAATTCATAGTTAGCTCTCCTTATGCCATCAAAAATTATAAAGAATTGGGGATTCCGGCGGAAGCAAAATACTTCAATTCTGGTTTGCTTGTGATAAACCCTCAGAAATGGATAGAAGAAGATATTGCCAATAAAGTAATCAAATGCATGGTTGATAATAGAGGTTACTATGATTATCCCGATCAGTACGGGTTCAACGTGGTTTTATATAAAAAATGGCATGAAATAGATTTACTTTGGAACTGTAGTGATTACTTTGAAAAACCTTCAAATCCAAGCCTGGTACATTTCTTAAACATAAAACCTATTTTCAAATCTTGTCCTTCTTTACAAAGAAATAAAGATGAGTTTTACAGGGTTTTGGGTATGACAGAATTTAAAGACTTCAAACCAAAAAGTGATTACCACAGGTTGTTTAAAAAAGGTTTTACTAAGGCCAAGAAAATAGCGCAAAGCTTTATTTCTCTTAACTAAAATGGGATAGATAAATATATCATTCAATCTTTTGCAATTAAGATAATGCTTCTTTTATCACCATAATTTGCCCAGAACCACTATTGCAGACTAAAAATAATTTGTAAATCTTGGGCAGTAAAAGAAGCACAGTACGGATTAAGTCATATTTAGACTTCCAGAGTATCCTTAAAAAATCATTACCGATAACTTCTCTTTTAATTTCCCGTACAAATGCAAACAGGAAGATTCAATTATCTTTTGGCTTGTTTTGCTTGTAAACTTTATCCTATTATCTTTACCCGAAAATTACAATTACTCTTATGATTAAAAATTTCCTTTACGGCATAATACTTATTTGTTTAGCCTCTTCCTGTGCTACAAACAAAGACCTGGCTTATTTTCAGGATGTTAACCGTACCACAATTACCGTTGAAAATGCTGAGGCATATACGCCTATCACTATTCAGCCAATGGATATTTTAGCCATAAACATCAGCAGTTTAAACCCGGATGCATCAGCAGTTTACAATCATGGTGTTGTAAGCAACAATGCAACTACCGTTACGGGTGCTACCGATGCAACTTCAGCAGCAACAGGCTACCTGGTTGATAAGGCAGGGTTTATACAACTCCCGATTTTAGGAAATATGAAAGTTTCAGGTTTAAGCATTCCTGAATTTAAAGCTTCTTTGACCAACATGCTGCTAAAATACCTGAAAGAGCCTTATGTGACGGCAAGCATCAGTAATTTTAAAGTAACTGTAATGGGCGATGTTGGCAGTCCTCGGGTGATCAGGGTACAAAACGAACGTTTAAACCTAACCGACGCCATAACCCTGGCAGGCGATCTAAGCCTTTCTGCCGTGCGAAGCAATATATTATTGATCAGGGAACAGAATGGTAAAAGAAGTTATATCCCGGTAAATTTGAACTCTAAAGATATATTTAACTCTCCCTATTATTATCTCAAAAACAATGATCTGTTGTATGTTACCCCGGGTAAGTATAAAAATACATTGGCTTTGGATAATGCAAACAGGAATATAGGTATTGTTACGACTGTCATTTCGTTAGGGATAACCATAATATACTTTATTACCAGGAAATAGATTTTATATGAATAATGATAATTTGATGCCATACGACCAGTATGAAAATACTACGGGGACAGATAATTTTAATGGTCTTAAATATTTTTTATCCCGTTGTTTGTATCACTGGCCACTATTTGTTATCGGTGTATTACTTACCACAGGTATCGCTTATTACAATGTTCGTTCTCAAAAACCATCGTTTGAAGTAAGCGCAAAATTGCTGGTTAATGGTGACAAACCTAGTGGCGAAAGCACTGCTTTAGAAAAACTTAATGTTACCGAGCTATCCAAAGGCATTGATAATGAGATTGAAATATTAGAATCAAGGCCATTAGTAACTGCGGCCATTCTCAGTTTAAACTTGTGGGTAACCTATGAGGAAGCAGGCAAATATTATCAGAAAGATGTTTATGCTACTACTCCTGTTCTATTTAAGTTTCTATCAAAACAGCCATTTAAAGGAAACCAGGTTCTTGAAATTATAGTTCTTGCGGATAACCATTTTGCCTTGGTTAAATCAAACGGTGAAAGCACTATTGCTTCTTTTAGCAACACTTTTTCAAATAGCTTTGGCAAATGGCAGCTAATACCTACTAGCAATACAAATCAATACATTGGTAAAAAAATCAGGATCACACTAAACGATCCGGATAATATTGCCAATAATTACCAGGGAAGGATTAAAGCACTGGCTACTTCCAGCGGCTCTAATTTGCTCAACGTTAGTTTTAATGATGAAGTTCCGGAACGAGGTAAAGCTTTTTTGAATGCTTTATTCATCAATTATATTGCTAAAACAAAAGAAAATAAAAATTTGGCTACGGCAAATGCCTTAAAATTTCTGAATACCCGGTTAGATACTATTTCAGGTGAATTGAATGCAGCTGAAAGAAAAGCAGCCAGCTATAAAAGCAGTAATAAATTTACAGACATTTCTGCCAAAGGTGGCGCTTATTTAGGCAACGTACAGACAAACGATGCTAAATTAGCCGAACTGAATATTCAATTGGACTTGTTATCAGGTGTAGAAAATTATGTTAACTCTGCCCGTAATGATGACAATGTCCCGGTAACAGCAGGTATTACTGACGGAAGTTTATCGGGGTTAGTTGGGCAATTATCTACAGTAATACAACAACGTAACAAACTGCTTGCAACTACGCCGGAGAGTAATCCGATTTTTGACCCGATCAACAAGCAAATCCAATCTATTAAAGGTGCCATTAAAGAAACTATTAAAGGTGTAAAGTCTTCATTACAAATCACTAAAAATCAGTTACAATCCAACAATTCCCAATTTGAATCTTCATTTAAAGAAGTGCCGGCACAGGAAAGGGAATTTGTTAACATGACCCGCCAAAAATCTTTGAAAGAAGATCAATTTTTATACCTATCCCAACAACGTGAAACCATTGCGCTCAACTATGCCTCTACCCTCTCTGATGTGCAGATTGTAGATGAGCCACACGATGCAGGCCTTACACCTTCCAAAGCACCAATAATACTGTCTACCGCCTTTTTGTTAGGTTTGCTGCTGCCAGCGGGATTTGTATATGGCAGAAATGCAATCAAAAACCACATTATTGATAAAAAGGAAATTGAAAGCAGTACTAATACGCCGGTCATTATAGAGATTAATTATGAAGAAGATAATTCTTTAAAATCAATTTTGAGTAGGACCGGGAATATTTTGGGTGAACAAATTAGGGAACTGCGGACAAAACTATTATACCTGCATCAGAAAAAAGATAAAGGAAGGGTAACCCTATTTACATCCAGTACTTCTGCAGAGGGAAAAAGTTTTATCACCAGCATTTTAGGAACAGCAATAGCAGCATCAGGCAGGAAAACCATTGTTTTGGAGCTGGACTTGAGGAAACCTAAAATTTCAAAAACTTTTGATCTGAGTCCTGAACATTTAGGAATTAGTGATTTTCTCTCCGGAGAAATAACGGATGTTCAGAAGATAATCCAGCCAACTACTATACGTCCTAATCTGTTTGTAATTGGTGCAGGGACTTTGCCTGAAAACCCATCTGAGCTTTTGGAAAATTATAAAATGTCGGAATTGATCGATTTGCTAAAAACTGAATTTGATGACATTTTATTAGATACGCCTCCGGTACATTTAGTAACAGATGCGATGATCCTGGCAGATCTGTGTGATGTTACCTTGTATATCGTCAGACAAGGATATACCTCGAAAGAAGAACTGGAATTTATCAAACGTTTATCAAGAGAAAGAAGACTTCCAAAGTTGAACATCGTTTTTAATGGTGTTCAAAATCAGAAATACGGAAACAGCTACCATTATGATAATAGTTATTATACAGAAAATACTAAAAAGAAAACAGCAAAAGCAGTATTTAAGGGTTTTCTTTCCAGGTTTTAATACGTACACAAAGGAAATTTAGATAATGAGATGATCAAAAGCTAGGATACCGGATAGTTTTACGCATTGCAATACAAACATCTTCGTGCTTTTTTTATCCGGTAAAATATAAGTTTACTTAACCTGATTAAGTTTAAACAATACTGTTTTTAATAGGGTAAAAACAGTATCAAAACAACTGAGCTATATCAGTACATTATAGAAATTTCATTATTTATTTTTAGTAAAAATTTGTTTAAGCAAGTCGCAATTGGGACTGAAAGGGCGAAGCCATAAAGTGCCTGTAAACTGTTTAATAGAATTTTACACTTTAGTAGGTTGATTTAATAATTATTACTTATGTTGGTTAATCAAATGCCATTCGATTTTACAACATTAGTAACATTTTTTTAAGTTTATAATCACAATCTTATTATATTAGCCAAATATTTATTAATATATCAACTAAACGATTAATTTATAACTGAGTTTTAATTCAGCTAATTACATCAAGAATACGTTTTAATATTATCCTTTCATATAAAATCCCTCAATGGAAAAAAGTTTAAGTTTAGATAATCAGACCTGGGACCTTGAAATTAAGCCTCAAAATAGTGCATTTGATTTGCACCTGGGTGATGTATGGAAGTATCGGGATTTGTTGAGTTTACTTGTCCGAAGGGATTTTGTAGCATTTTACAAACAGACCATTTTAGGACCGATCTGGTTTTTTGTACAGCCATTGGTTACCACTATCATGTTTACTTTCGTATTTGGCAAACTGGCAGGTATATCAACAGATAAATTACCCCAACCGCTGTTTTACATGGCAGGAATTACCGCATGGAATTATTTTGCAGATTGCCTCACTAAAACTTCAACAGTTTTTAAAGACAATGCGGATATTTTTGGAAAAGTGTATTTTCCACGACTGATCATGCCCCTTAGTATTGTTTTAAGTAATCTGGTACGTTTTGCAGTTCAATTTTTACTTTTTCTAATAGTGATGGGTTACTACGCATATATTGGTGCTGCATTTCATCCAACCTGGGCTATTTTTTTATTCCCGGTAGTAGTAATTTTAATGGCAGGTATGGGTTTGGGTGCAGGTATGATCATTTCTGCCATGACTACAAAGTATCGTGATCTGGCATTTTTATTAGCTTTTGGAGTACAATTATTAATGTATGCTACTACAGTTATTTATCCTTTATCAGCAGCACCTGCAAAATATAAATGGCTGATTACTTTAAACCCAATGACATCATTGATAGAAACTTTTAGATATGGATTTTTGGGAACAGGAAGTTTTACTTGGTCAGCGTTAGGTTATTCTACTTTAGCCACAATTCTTTTTTTAATATTTGGAACCATAATCTTTAATAAAGTCGAAAAAAGCTTTGTTGATACTGTTTAATTCTGATTATACCTGTTAAAATATAATAAACCATATGCTTAGTCAATCAGCTGTTGAAAGCCTAAATGCTTATTTTGATAAAATACTTTTATTAACTATTGAAAGAAATTTATACAGGCTGACGGAAATTAGAAAGAACTTTAACGGACTAAATTTTGAAGTATTTATGGGTGTTGATGGTAGCAAACTAAATATCCCGGAATTACAACAACAAGGGGAAATAGCAAAAAACATCAATGAGATTTACAAGGAGGACAATATTAAATACATGAACCTGAAAGTTGGTCCGCTTTTAAACAATCAGATCGCTGTAGCATCATCACATAAAAAAATGTATCAGTACATCAATGACAATAAGTTAAATAAAGTATTGATTTTAGAAGATGATTCAATCCCTGTTGAGAAAAACTTGCAATATGTAGCAGATACGCTTAAACAAGTTCCTGCTGACTGGGAGTTATTATTTTTAGGCCACATATATAATAATGATTTCAGTTTTTGGGGCCGTATTAAATACTATCACTTAATCAACCTCTTGTACAAAGTTGGGATCCGTACAGAAACTGTCCTCAGAAAAAAAAGGAGCTATCCTGTTGACCATTCCTCTTTGATAAAAAAACAAGGTGGTCATATTGGAACCCATGCTTATGCTTTACATGGTGATGGCGCTGCTAAATTATTAGAAATACAAACACCCTTAACACACGGAGCATCTGACTTGTTAACTATGGATGCAATTGCCAACCATAAAATACGGGCTTATACTTGTAAGTATATGTTTTTTGAACAAAATCAGCAATTACCTTCTTCAGTATATAATAATTAATTCTTGGTTTAGTTTGATTGATAAAAATCTAATATATCTGTAGTTTGAATTCTAACAAACTTAAACTCTATACAGATCTTGCTTTACTTAAGATAGATCAGCCTGTAGTTGATCTATTGATACCTTTTTGCGGACAGGATAAAAAAGAAAGAAACCCGGAATTAAACATCACTATTGGCCGGTTTGATAATTATGAAAAACAAGGAAAGGACTTTATTGAACTTACTCCATTAGATAATGCTGATGCCTGCCTGTTACCCATTAGGTATACAGAGCGACAGGATGATATAACCTTTGAAGAACAAATTAAACCTTTTTCAGAAGCTGCAGAACAAAGCGGAAAGAAATCTTTTGTTTTTTTAGGTTCAGATGTTGACTTTTTTGATGTTAAAATCAAAAACTCTATCGTTTTTTGTAATACTTTATATCAGTCTAAAAGAAAAAGCAATGAACATGGTTACACTTTTTTCTTTGAAGATTTTATACAAAAATACTATCAAAACGATCTTCCGCTTCGATCAAAACAGCCTGTTCCTGTTATAGGTTTTTGTGGTTATGCACCTCCCCTGGCACAAAAATTTGGAATATACAAGGTAAAAGAAGCATTTAGATTATTGATTAATTACATGGGTTTTATGAAAAAGTTTCCATCTTTTTCAGCACATTCCTACAGAGTGAGGGCACTTCTATCCGTATTAAAAAGTAAAAAAGTAAGAAACAATTTTATTATACGGTCCAACTTTGGATTTGGCGGTCCGGTTGGTGGCTTATATCCGGGTGGCGTAAAAGAACTAAATGATTCCTTCCGGGAAGCGTATGTAAAAAATATTATCGAGAGCGACTATACGTTATGTGTAAGAGGATACGGTAATAATTCTATCCGGTTTTTTGAAGCACTATGCTGCGGCAGGATCCCGGTATTTGTAAATACCGATTGTGTTTTGCCTTTTGATTTTATTATTGACTGGAAAAAATATTGTGTCTGGATAGAAGAAAGCGAGATTAGCCAGATACCGGAAAAAGTATTGGCTTTCCACAATTCTAAAACACCTGAAGAATTCCAAGAATTGCAAATGAATATCAGAAATATCTGGAAAGAATATTTTACCCCAGAAGGCTTTTTCAATAAGCTACATCTTTACCTCCACATTTAATTCAATTACAATACATCATTGAACAACATTAATTAGAAAAATATGTCAACAGCCATCAAGGTTGAAAATCTATCAAAAGCATATCAATTAGGCACAATCGGTACGGGTACGCTTTCAAGAGACTTGGAACGCTGGTTTGCCCGGATACGTGGCAAAGAAGACCCGTTTATGACCATTGGAGAAGCCAATGACCGTTCTGTAAAAGGCAGCAGCGATGTCGTATTGAGTTTAAACAACATCAGTTTTAATATTGAGCAGGGAGATGCCGTAGGCATCATCGGCCGCAATGGCGCAGGTAAAAGTACCTTATTAAAACTGCTAAGCCGGGTTACCTCCCCTACTACCGGAACCATTAAAGTAAAAGGCCGTATTGCAAGTTTATTGGAAGTAGGTACAGGCTTTCATCCGGAACTAACTGGCCGGGAAAACATTTTTCTAAACGGTGCAATTTTAGGAATGCGCAAAAAAGAAATTACACGAAAGTTTGACCAGATTGTGGACTTTGCAGGTGTAGAACGTTACATCGATACACCGGTAAAACGTTATTCTTCTGGTATGTATGTACGTTTGGCTTTTGCCGTAGCAGCACACTTGGAGTCTGAGATTTTAATTGTAGATGAAGTATTGGCCGTTGGTGATGCTGAATTCCAGAAGAAATGTTTAGGCAAAATGGGTGAGGTAAGCAAAGGTGAAGGTAGAACAGTTTTGTTTGTAAGCCATAACATGAGTTCGATTGCTACACTTTGCACTAAAGGCATCCTATTAAGTAAAGGATCAGTTGAAATTGATGGTTCAGCTACAGAATGTGTAGCTGCTTACTTAGCGGATTATAAATCAAAAGAACTTAAAGCATTTTGGCTTAACACCGATAAAAAATTTCAAGACAAAAGTTTTAATTTAACAAAAGTAGCTTTATTAGATTCTAATTTACAGGATATCAAAAATACAGTAATACAAAGTGATGAAGAATTGAATTTACTAATAGAAGGTAATATAACAGAATTTAATCTGGCATTAAAGATCGGATATGAATTAATTGATCAAAATGAAAGGGTTTTATTTACCTCTTTAACTACAGATGTACAACAAGAAGAATGGCCTAAATTAAAACCAGGTAAAAATAGTATTATCACTCAGATTCCTACTAACTTATTAATGCCAGGAAAATATGTTGTTAATTTACACGTAAGCTTGCATCATCAAAAATGGATTTGCAATGCGGAAGATCAACAACTAACTTTAAACTTTCAACTGGTAAAGTCAAATATAGAATCGCCTTACTGGACAGAAGGTTTTGGATTGATTGTTATTCAAAATAAGTTTTTGTTGAAGTAGTAGGTTTAGTTCTAATACTTTTCTATTAACAATGAATTATAATTATACTTTCTTATAATTCATCGAAATGATAAACTCATTTTTAAAATTGAATTAATCATATATGGTTATTTCGAAAATAATCAGCGGTCTAGGAAATCAACTTTTTCAATACGCAGTAGGAAGACAAATATCAATTGAAAAACGTGTATCTCTTAAACTTGATATAACTTTTTTTGAAAGTCAGGATTTGAGAAGCTATAAGTTGAACAATTATAATATTAATGCAGATATAGCAAGTAGTGAAGAAGTAAAATACTTTTTGTATAAATATAATAATAGCTTGTTGCCGTCAAAAGTATTAAGAAAAGTAGAAAAATTGTTACCGCGGACAAAGCGAAAGCTATTTAAGGAAGAAGTTCCATGGCAGTTTGAACCAGAGTTATTTAAAGTATCATCTAATATTTACATTGATGGCTACTGGCAGCATTATAAGTATTTTGAAAATATCGATCCTGTTATATTCAAAGAATTAACAATTAAAAATCCTTACACAGATTTTGCTAAAAGTACCATGAACGACATTAATAATAATGAAAGTTCTGTATCTATACATATTCGTCGTGGTGATTATATTACCGATAAACAAGCTAACAACTTGATGGGTGTATTACCGCTAAGTTATTATTATTCTGCTGTTGATATGATAAAACAAAGAATAGTAAACCCAACTTTTTATATATTTTCTGATGATTTAGATTGGGCAAGAAATAATCTAAAAATAAGTTCTTCATGCTATTATATAGATGGTGGGAAAGATTATTTCGATTTAGATTTAATGTCTAATTGCAAACACAATATAATTGCTAACAGTTCTTTTAGTTGGTGGGGTGCATTTTTAAATACGAACATAAATAAAATTGTTATTGCACCGAAACAATGGGTTTTATCAGAAAATATCAATAAAAATATTGAATTGATATTTCCATCGTGGATAAAAATCTAAAACGCTTATGGATCCCATTATATCTGTTATAATTCCTTGCTATAATTCTGGTGAATTTTTGCCTGAAGCAATTGAGAGTGTAGAAAAATATCATGACAAAAATGCGTATGAAATTATTATTGTAAATGATGGATCGATCGAAGAATACACGATTGAATTACTAAATAAATTGAAGGAAAAGTATTATAAGATAATACACCAGGAAAATAAAGGGCCTGCCGCTGCTCGAAATACTGGAGTTATAAATTCAAAAGGAAAATTCTTACTTTTTTTGGATAGTGATAATAAAATAAGAACGGCATATATTGATAAAGGAATAGAAGTTTTATCCAAAAATAAGGAGATTGGAGTTGTGTACGGTAACCCGATTTTTTTTGGCGGTAATACTGAAAGACACTTCAAGACTAAAGAATTTGATTTGAAATCTATAGTACATGGAAATTACATAGATGTATGTACAGTTATTAGACGGGAGGTTTGGGAAGATGTTGGAGGGTTTGATGAAAATAGAGAACTACTACAAGAAGATTGGGAATTTTGGATAAGGGTAGGAAAGTCTAAATGGAAATTTTTTTATATTGATGAACCTCTATTTGATTATAGAATCAGAAACAATTCTCATGTTACCAACTCTCATGGTAAGTATAATCAATTATTAAAATATGTTTATTCAAAACATATAGATTTATTTATTAATAACTATCATTCCTTAGACTCTGAATTACAATATAATAAAAGCCTTATAGAAAGACCTTTTCGTTTAGCTTTAAAAGCTTTATACAATAAAATTTTTAATCGTAATAATTAAATACATACATAGTCATTTATGCAATTTTTATATTTTTTTAAGATTTCTAAATAATGTCTAAAGTATCTGTTATAATCCCTAATTACAATCATGCTCCTTATTTACAACAGCGAATTGATTCTGTTTTAAATCAAACCTATCAGGATTTTGAGTTAATTATTTTGGATGATAAATCAACGGATAACAGTAAAGAGGTAATAGAATCATATCGTTCTCATCCAAAGGTTTCTCAAATTGTTTATAATGAAGTTAACAGTGGGACAACTTTTAAACAATGGAATAAAGGAATCAGATTAGCTAAAGGTGAATTGATTTGGCTGGCTGAAAGTGATGATGACGCTTCAGAATTTTTCTTGGAAGAATTAGCATTTAAGTTTAATCAAAATCCGAACTTGGGTATTGTATATTGTGATTCTTATTACATGAATGAGAAAGGGGAAAAGTTACAATGTACCCATATTTGGAAAAACGAACGGTTCTCTACCAATCGTTGGGACCATGATTACGAAAATTCTGGCATAGAAGAAGTAAACGATTATTTAATATTTCATAATATTATTGACAATGCCAGTTCTGCATTGTTTAAAAAGGAAGCAATAATAAAAGCTGGAACGGCAGATGAAAGTTTTAGATATATTGGAGATATGTACCTATACTTGAAAGTATTATTATCATATGATATTTGTTATGTTAATAAACCTTTGAACTACTTTAGAGATCATTCACTTAATACAAGTAAAGAATCTTTTACTAATGGTTTAAAATATCTTGAACTCTTGTTAGTATATATCAATGTTATTAAAAAAAGTTCTTCTATTACTAATAGTACTAAATCAAAAAAAATGTTAGATGCTGTAATAGACTACAGGCTTTTTTTTTCTAATTCTTTAAAACAGGATAAAAAAATACCCTTACTAATTAAAGGTCATATTAGATTATTCAAGTCCAATTTATACGAAACCATTAAACTAATAACACAAGTAATCAGATTTAAGATTGATAAGTATATTGCTTAATATATTTTTCTTATATACAAGATTAATTATTTCTGAATGAACCCCCAACCTTTAATATCAATAATTACTCCTTGCTACAATTATGGTAAATTTCTTCCCGAAACATTAGAAAACATACTTGAACAAACGTACCAAAATTGGGAATGTATTATAGTGAATGATGGTTCGACAGATAACACTGAAGAAGTCTGTTTAAGTTATGTTAAAATTGATGAAAGATTCAAATACATCTACCAAGATAATAAAGGATTATCCGGGGCTAGAAATACAGCTCTAAATCACGCTCAGGGAAAATATGTTCAGCTTTTGGATTCCGATGATTTATTAGAACCTAATAAATTGAATCTACAAGTTCAGTTATTTGAAGTAAATCTCAACATAGATTTAATTTATAGTAAGATCACTATGTTTGAAAGTGATGATGCAAATAGAACATATACACCCTTCAACCTGCCTAATAATATACAACCTTCTGGTAAAAACGAACAGATAATTAGTGCTCTTGTAACAGATAATTTTTTTTTACCAGGTTGTGTAATATTTAGAACTGAGCTATTTAAACAGGTAGGTAATTTTGACGAAAATTTGTATGGTTTAGAAGACTGGGACTATTGGGCAAGGGCAGCACTTTTAGGTAAAGAATTTTATTATGATAATAGTGAAGGAACTAAGTTAAGAAGTAGAAATCATCAAAGTAATATGTCTAAAGTATATAACAAAATGCTATTATCACGTATACAAGCCAGATTAAATATTATCGAAATTACTGAAAAACTAAGAAATCAAAATAAGCTAAAAGTAAGCATTGATTTTATCAACAAAATTTTAAAGAAGCACAAATTATTATTGCTCTTGGATGAATATCAGTACCATTTACATTATGGAAAGAAATTAGTTGGAGTTAAAGCATTTATAAAATATTCCTTCTTTGCAAAAAAACCATTTTTTATTTTTGAGAGATTATTGATTGCTTTAAAACGTAGAAGTTTTAATTTAAAATAACTCGTACAATTTAAGTTATATTAAATTTAATGTTAAAATCTGATCCTTTAGTTTCTATAATTATTCCCTTGTACAATGCTGAAAATTATATAGCAGCAACAATAGAATCAGCATTACAGCAAACTTATACAAATACTGAAATTATTATTGTTGATGATGGCTCTAAAGATGCCTCGTATAAAGTTGCAATTAAATACGCAAGTGATAAAATTAAGGTTGTAAAACAAGTAAACAAAGGAGCAAGTGCAGCCCGAAATCATGGTATTTCTTTAGCTAAAGGGGATTACATTCAGTTTCTGGATGCTGATGACTTCTTACACCCCCAGAAGATAGAACAACAAGTCAGTACTTTGAGCAAATTTTCTGATCTGCATTTAATTGGTGGTACATGGCAGCGTTTTATCACTAATCTGGATCACCTATTTGGCGAAATCGCACCTCCTACCCTTGTTGAGCTACAGTTTTTTGACAAAGTTAAGTGGTTGATCGACCGGCCAATGATGATCCCACATACATGGTTGGTTTCTAAAAAACTAATTGAACTTGCCGGACCTTGGGATGAAGCATTAACACTGAATGATGATGGCGAATATTTTTATCGTGTTATTGCAGCTTCAGCAGGTGTAATTATAGACAAGAAAGCGAAAACATATTATCGTTCTTTTAATTCGTCGAGCTTATCGAGTAAAAACGGCCGGGCAGCTATGTTATCCTGGATTGCATCTATTAAATCTTACAAAAAAATTTTACAAAAAGTTGCAGGGGATTTAGGAAATACTTCTGTAGATCAATACTTTGATTTGCTTTCTTACTGGTGTTTAAATGAATATAATGATCTTTATCAGTTATGTAGAAATGAAATGTATAATTCTAAAAAAAACTATCCCTTAGAAGACAATCTTGTTCGAAACTTATCAATAGTAACTGGCAGACGTTTGGCAAAAAAAATCAGGACACAAATTAATCAGATAAAAAGCACTGTTTTATCAAGAACTTTAATTTATAAATTTAAGGTAACACGTGGAAAACCCGCTTATTAGTATCATTATTCCCGCTTACAATGCTGTTAATTACATTCAAGAAACAATTGAAAGTTGCCTGAATCAAACTTATAACCGCATTGAAATTATAGTTCAGGATGACCGGTCAAACGACGGAACTTGGGAACTGTTAAACCAGCTTTACAAAAATAATTTAAAAGTTAGGTTGTTTAGAAATGAAAAAAATCTTGGAATTGGTGACAACTGGAATGCTGCTTATGACAAAGCACAAGGTGATTATGTGATTATTTTTAATGCTGATGATTTGATAGAACCTGATTTAGTAGAAACTTTTTTAAATCTATTTGATCAATATCCTACTTTGGATATTATAACAGGCAAATTTGAGGTTTTGATTTCCGAAACAGGCGAGACATATCTTTACCCTGATCATGTAAATTTAAATGGCGGCCTAATAACAAATCTTTTTGAGCAAGTTTATGCGAAATGTGCTTTCCACTGGAATTATACTTTAGTAAAAAGAGCATTGTTAGAAAAAGTAAAACTACCCAACGGTAAATTGTTTTTAAACACACAAATTTGTGATGCAGAATTATGGTACCGGTGCTATTTGGCTAATGCAAAAGTTTATTTTGATGATAAGAAAATATGGGGATATTATAGAAAACACTCCAGCAACAATTCGTCCAATCCTAACGGCGAACTTAGATCCTATTTAAAAGATTTTTTACATTATCATCAAGAAAGTATACGTAACAAAATTGGTATTAAACATACATTTGTTTTAATGCGAAACCTCATTACCTATTGTAATTTATTTAAGAGGCGTAAAACGTTTGATCTAAAAATATTTTTTCTTTTTCTAAAACGAATTACTCAGGGAGTCATATAATGCTACACGACTTCAAAGTTTATTTCTGCAATTTTTTTATAACTTATATTCCCTTTCATTTTGTCAGATTATTTTATTACAAACATGTAATGAAATTTAAAATAGGAAAAGGCAGTTCTATTCACTTGGGTTGTAAATTCACTGCAGTTACAGAATTTTCCATGGGTAAAAACAGTACTCTAAATCAATATTGTAAAATAGACAACCGTGCAGGTATTTATATTAGCGATAATGTTTCGATATCGCCTTATGTCAACTTAATTACAGCAGATCACGATGTACAAGCTAAAGATTTTATTGGCAGACAAAAAGAAATAATTTTAAAAGATTACGTTTTTATCGGTTCAGATGCTATGATCTTACCGGGTGTGGTAATGGAAACAGGATCCGTATTAGGTGCTAAATCTTTATTAACTAAATCTACAGTTCCCTATTCAATTTATACTGGTACTCCTGCTAAACATCGGGCAGATCGCAATACAGATTTAGATTATCAAACTTCTTATATCAGATGGTTCCACTAATAATCCATTTTTTTGAAATCATTGAACAGTTTTCTAAACTATGAAACCTTTAGTTTCCATAATTATACCCTTATATAATACAGAAAACTATGTCTCTGAAACGATCGCGTCTGCCCTAAACCAAAGCTATAAAAACCTTGAAATTATAGTTGTTGATGATGGCTCTGATGATAATTCTTTTAGAAAGGTTCAGGAATTTAAAGAAAAAAATATAACTCTTGCAAGTCAGCAAAATAAAGGGGCCAGCGCAGCAAGAAATCACGATTTACATTTGGCACAAGGAGACTATATCTAATATCTGGATGCTGACGACATTTTGCATCCTCTAAAAATCGAATATCAACTGAATACGATAGAAAAATATTCAGCATCTCATTTAGTTGGTTGTCGGTGGAAATACTTTATAGATGATATCAATAAACCATTTAAAACTCTGCCGTTTGATATTGCAGATGCAAAGCATTATGATAAGTTGAGGTGGTTGATGGATCGTCCGTATATGATCCCGCATACTTGGCTGGTATCAAGAAGACTAATTGATACCTCAGGGTTATGGAATGAGGATCTAACTTTAAATGACGACGGAGAATATTTTTACAGGGTTATCGCTGCTTCGGAAGGTATCGTAATGGACAATAACGCTTTAGCCTTTTATCGTGCAGGCAACCCTAACAGCCTGTCAACCAGAAGAACTGAAGGAGCTATGACTTCTTGGTTAAACTCTATTAAGTGTTACAAACAGATAATGTATTCTATTGGCAGGAGACAAAGCTAACAACACAGTAGATAAGAGCTTTTATGAAGTAGCTTATCATTGCCTGAACTTATTTCCCGATCTGGTAGAACAATCGAAAGCAGAGATGTATCATCCTAAGATCAACCATAATTTGCAAGACAATTTAGTTTACAATTTATCTAAACTGATTGGATTGAGCAAGGCAAAAAAAACCAGGGAAAATGTGAATTACATTCGGAATACCTATTTAATTAACTCTTTGTTTACAATTGCAAAGAAACTTGCCGGTAAGGAAATACATTAATCAGATATCATACATATAAATTTGTTGATAGTAATTATACATACATGTCTACAGCCATAAAGGCAAACAACCTTTCCAAAGCTTATCAGTTAGGGCAATTCGGTACTGGTACAATTTCCAGGGATTTAGAACGCTGGATCGCACGCATTCGGGGAAAAGAAGATCCTTATTTAAAGATAGGCGAAACCAATGATCGGGCAAGCAAAGGGACCAGTGATATAGTTTGGAGTTTGAAAAACCTCAACTTTAACATTGAACAAGGTGATGCAGTAGGCATTATTGGCCGAAACGGTGCTGGTAAAAGCACTTTGTTGAAACTTTTAAGCCGGGTTACCGCTCCTACTACCGGAGAAATTAAAGTTAAAGGAAGAATTGCCAGCTTGCTGGAAGTGGGCACAGGTTTCCACCCGGAGTTGAGCGGCCGTGAAAATATTTTTTTAAATGGAGCTATTTTGGGGATGCGCAAACGAGAAATTGCTTCCAAATTTGACCAGATTGTAGATTTTGCAGGTGTGGAACGCTACGTAGATACACCCGTAAAACGCTATTCTTCAGGCATGTATGTACGTTTAGCTTTTGCTGTTGCGGCACATCTGGAGTCTGAAATATTGATCGTAGACGAAGTGCTGGCTGTAGGCGATGCAGAATTTCAGAAAAAATGTTTGGGCAAAATGGGAGAAGTTAGCCAGGGCGAAGGCCGGACCGTTTTGTTTGTAAGCCACAACATGGCTTCCGTAAAACAGTTGTGTAAAAAAGGCATCGTGCTGGATAAAGGGACTATTGGCTTTAACGGGCAAATAGAAGGTGCCATTAATTTTTATAAAGAACAAGGCATCATAAAAGAAAAAAAGACGCTGAAAGAACTTATAAAGGTTAAACATGCCACACTTACAATTGAAAGTATTTTAATTAATAGCAAAGAAGATGCTTCGATTGAATTAGACGCAGAAGAAAGCAGATTGGATATCGAAATTACTGGTTTTGTTTCAGAAGCACTTCAATTTAATATCGAAGTAAAGATATTTACTTTAGAAGGAGTTTTAGTTTCATTTTACAGTCCGGCGCACCTTTACGCAGAAATTTTAACTATTGAAAAGGGCAAGTTTTCATTTAAAGATAACTTACACATTCCCTCCAATTTTGTAAACGGTGAATACTATATGAACATTGAGCTTGATTATCCAAATATGGAAAGATACCTTACTATAGATGGAATTTCGGTGATTAAACATGGTAAAACTACTGCAACTGGTAAAGATTTGACATATAATGAATATGGGTTTTTTCTAATTAACAGAAATGGAAAGTAAGTATTGGATTAAAAAATATCGTGATCTGAACAATTCATTTACTAAAACTTTGGTTTTTAGAGTTGGGATACAAGCCGGACTATTTTCTGAACTGAACCACATGTTTTTGGCAATTCTTTTTTGCTTAAAAAACAACATCAAGTTTGTGTTATCTTCCAGAGATAACAATTTCTCTTATGATAAAGGTTGGGAAGATTACTTTCTTCCATTTTGTGAAGAAAGTAATTCAAAGCTTCATTTAAAATACAATGCAAGAAGCTATCAAATCAAGCCAACAATTCCTAATATTATCAAAACAAAATTGTTTAGAAAACTATCAGGAGTTAATTTTTTAACTCAAGACATCTGGACTTTTATAAGAGATACTAAATTTCAGAGTGAAACTTTTGATATTCCTTCATTAGAAATTTCCGGAAACTTAGTAAGTGCATTACAAACTGTTGTAAATCACATCTGGCAGTTTCAGCCAGCAATCAGAGAAGAAATAGCTACAAGTATTGCGTCATTAAATCTTCCTTTAAATTACGTTGGTGTACACCTCAGAAGTGGCGATAAAGCAACTGAAGCCAAAATTTCTCCGGTTCAAAACTATATTGATTACATAAAAAATGTAACACCGTTAAAAGAACTATTTGTGCTTACGGATGATTATAAAAATATGAGAGAAATACAAAGATCTTTTCCTGAATATAAGACTTATTCTTTTTGCCAGGAAAACGAAAAAGGTTTTAGCGAAGGTGCATACAACAAACTGAATAAAGAAGATAAAAAAAAAATCACCATCAAGTTATTAACCAATACAGAAGTTTTATATAAATCCACAGTTTTTGTAGGCACATTTAGTTCTAATGTTGGTTTATTTATTGGCATGAGAAGAAACGCCAAACAGTGGTACGGAATAGATGCAAACGAATGGCGGATGTGGTAATTGTACAATTAGGCAATACTGTTTTTAGCATACATTTTTCATATTTTCCATACCAAAACTTCAAGCTGAATTATTGTAAATATGCTTAGATTGTTAAAAACACTTTTGGTAATTCTAAAACATAATCACAATTCCATTTCATTTGATTCTGATATTTCTATAGATATTCAGATGGGCAGAAATAACAAAATTGAAAGTTCTACTGTTTACAATTCTAAACTTGCTGAAAATTGTGTACTAAAAGAAGCATCAGTTTTTTCTTCGCAAATTGCAAATCATGTAAAGCTGCACCCGGAAGTTATTCTTTTTTCAGCCAACCTTTCGAATTATGTTTATATTGGAAATCGGACAGCTATTTCAAATAGTAGCATTGGGCGGTATTCTTATCTTGCAGGCAACAACCGTATTTTTAATACCGATATAGGATCGTTTTGCTCAGTTGCAGAAAACGTTTGTATTGGTCATGCAGAACATCCGTATCAGCATTTTTCCACCTCTCCTATTTTCTATAAAAAAGACAATCCTTTCGGAACGGATAAATTCTTTCA